>Ga0214921_10000883_pt1 | contig 53408 bp, 48 predicted proteins | sample LL1505_MetaG_FD_177992 | JGI IMG/M metagenome (GOLD analysis project Ga0214921, IMG submission 177992) | Freshwater microbial communities from Lake Lanier, Atlanta, Georgia, United States - LL-1505 | ecosystem: Environmental > Aquatic > Freshwater > Lake | place: USA: Georgia | collected... | reverse complement strand
AGAAATCTAAAAAACCTCGCACAAGCCGCCTCTCGCAAGGCTCCAATATTGTTTTGGCTTGTGTCGCCATTGCTTTTAGGCGCAGTTTTGCTTGGTATTGTGGTCCACATTATGTATTTCGGCGGACCAAGAGAAGGACTCGTAGCCTCTGGCGAATCCGCTATGATCACGCAGGCGTTGCGGTTTGCCGGATCGCCCGCTGGTGACTCCGGGCAGACGGTCGTGGCCATCTCCGTAACGGATGACGATCTTTCTACGCTGGAGAACGCGCCTCACAAGCAATTGCACGATGCCCATTTAAGAGAATACGCAAAAATACTTGAAAGGGTTGCCGCGCAGGACCCCGAGTGGATCGTCGTAAGCTGGTTGAACTTCGCCCATCCGACCTCCCCTGAATATCTTAAACCTTTGACTGACGTCATCGATCAGTTGAACCTTAGGACAAAAGTTACGCTCGCTGTCAATCTCTACGCGACGGGAACAATCCCCGCAGATTTTATTCGAAACTACAACATCGTGGAAGCTCGCGATTGCTATCACGAAATCAACATCCAGTGCACGGTATCGTCTGAGTGGACCTGGATGCCGCAGCAAATTATGAACCGTTTTTTCAAAATTCGACCAAATTCACACGTGTCCATGAATTTACCGCATTTTCTCCCAAATATTTTATTAAATTTACCCACACCGGCATCCATAACTCAGTTTAGCTTCATGGATATGCAGCCGCCTGCACTTTCCTCAATTCCCAGCCACGCCATTGTCTTCATAGGCAATAACTCGACACAGAGCGCCACATTTCGAAACAACAAAGACGCACTTCAACGCACCTATATTGCGTCGTCTACATCTCGAAGGTCCCTCATAAAAGACGGCATACCATGGCATATATTCTGGGCCTCTATGACCTCTATGTTTCTAGACCACAAAACAATAGCGGTGGCTCCGTCGTGGTTCATTCTCACAGCTTGCACACTTGTTGCCATTCTAATTGCATTTGGCATATACCGCCTAGGTGGCCTCGCATTGGCAACATTCTTCATATTGGCGCTGTTAAGCCCGCTCGCCAACATCCTGTCAGTTCGATTCCTCAACCTTTACATCCCAATGATGCCCATTTTAATCATCGGCTTCGTCTCATGTTCTGCGGCAGTATTTATTTCTGTCACATTAAGTAGCTACCGAAAATATCGCTTAGTCGCGTCGGAGAAGTTTGCCGATGAGACCACTGATATAAAACAAAACTTTCTGCAATTAATTAGCCACAATTTAAATACACCCATTGCTCAGCTAAGAGGACTATTGGATTTGTTGGCACTGCATAACCTTCGGGATCAAAACATTGATCGTGCGCAGCTTTTAATTGACTATTTGAGAATTACTGTACGCGCGGTTTTGGATGCCAACCTACCTAAGACTTTAGCTCCACCACTTAAAAAACGTTCACTTGCGACGCTTCTTGAAGAACTTATGGACAACGAGTCTCACTTCTTCTCACGAATGGGAGTTCAACTCCAAATTGAGAAAACTGTTGAAGATCCGGCGACGAACCCCTGGGATCACTTATGGCCACTCGATCAAGATATTTTCGCCAATTGCATCACGTACTCAGCTCTTTTGATTTCGAATGTCAGCCGGAACGCTATCATTGGCATTCGTTTTAATACTGGCGATAGTTCCCCCGGACACGAGCCATCACTTCTGGTTGACCTTAGTTTGCTCAAAAACGGCACCGACAATTTACAGGCGGACCTAGACGTCATGCGAGAAGGGTTGCGGCGGTATTTAGCAAACGCTCAAAAACAACGTCTAATCGACATTAGAAGCACCAGCTTTGGACTGACCCTTAAGTTTGTAAACACATAGCGAATTGTTATGTTGTTTTTTGAGTTATTGCCTCAACAAACACCCAGTCTAATTGAAAAGTCAACATGCCAACGCCTCCTGCCAGGCGACGCAATCCCGTTTGCTGCTCGTCACCAATAACTCATTAATAAAGATACAGCGACAGACAGACCGCTCAGTTTCATTTATTAACCAGCACGGTAGCCAGATCGGCCAATTTGACGGACACGCACAAATTTTCAGCCAATCTTTGCACAATGACGACATTTCTGACGCCTCAAAACGACCACACCGCCTGGTACGCATCTTGCAATCTTTCCCGATCATTGGCTGATACGGATACTAGCGCCAAGTAAGTTCAGAGGTTGAATATGTACAAAATAGAAATTTATGAAACGCTGCCCATTAAGTTCAGGGAACCAGTCAATCTTCTAATTCATGATTCATGGAGTGCCGAGTCAAAACTCCGAGAAGATGTGCAAATGATTGTGCATCGTGGAGCAGGTATCATTGACGACCTTGATCCATTTTCTACACACGTCCTCATCTTGGATCAGCTGTCAAAACCCTGTGCTTACGGCCGAGTATCGATCGCTAGGACCAAAGATCAGCTTCAGAGTCATTTTAACGAATTATACCATCATTTGTCTCGCCTGGTTGGCGAAGATGAATTGTCTCGCCTGGTTGGCGAAGATGAATTGTCTCCGGTGGGTAGCGAGATAAATCTACCAATCGCCTACTTTAACAGACTGGTCGTTCACCCAGAACACCGTCGAAAAGGTCTTAGCTGCTTAATTCACAGCGCTAGGATCAATATTTCGATTATGAATTCCGTCACAGCTATTTATAGCTGGGCCGTTGGAGAAATCCCCGCAAGACATCTTAGTTCCCACGGATTCGTGAGCATCAGCCAAAGCAGGGGTTTTGAAACAAAATGGTACAAAACCACACGCATGACACATCTTGTTAAACTCGACAACAAAACTGACTCGAATTTTTTAAAAACGAAAATGTCGACGAGCAATCTAAGTTTTAATGCTTAGGAAGTTATTGGCGCCAGATGGATTTTTTAGGTAAAATACCAATGGGCCTAATGATAAGCCCACTGGGAGGAGTCTATGAAATTTTTGCGTAATTCTGCACGCGGAGATATTTTGTTATCAATTGTTATTCTGGGCACTAGCGCCACCACCTCATTTAGCCAAGACAATAACTTTGAAAAAAGAAAAGCCGAGCACTTAGCAGAGATCGATCAACATCTCCAAAAAATGCAAGAGCATCGCAGTTGCATTAACGGAGCAACAAACATCGAGGCGTTAAAAAAATGTCGTGATGAAATGCATGATTGGAGAAAGAATGAAAGAACTGAGCATCGTGACAGCAAGCTAGGCAAGCGTGGACAGCCTGGCGGCGGCCCTGCAAAATAATTTTCAGGCTGGTGGCGCCACCTTGGCCCTGTGCTTTGGATTCCGCCTGGGCGCCTAGACGCTTTGCTTTGGACTACCTTGCGCGTTCGTATTGCTTGGGCCAGGACACCGTCACACCCAGCTCGCGAGCTGCATGCAGCGGGAAGTAGGGGTCGCGGAGAAGTTCTCGTGCCATCAAAATGGCATCTGCCGAGTCGTCCTGCAAAATACGTTCTGCCTGCTGACCATTTGTAATCATTCCTACTGCACCAGTCATAATTCCAACAGATTTTCTAATTTCTCTTGAAAACGGAACCTGAAAACCAGCTTCGACTGGGATTTTCGCATCGGACACCAGCCCGCCTGTTGATACATCAATAAAATCTACGCCTATGTTTTTTAATTCCCGAGAAAATGCGATGGTCTGATCTAAGTCCCACCCTCCGGGAGACCAATCGGTGGCAGATACTCGGACAAAAACTGGCAAATGTTTTGGGCATGCGCCACGAATCATCCTTGCGACCATGAGAGGAAATCGCATTCGATTATCAAGTGAGCCTCCGAACTGATCCGAACGCCGATTTGAAAGTGGAGAGAGAAATTCGTGCAGCAGATATCCGTGAGCCATGTGAATTTCGACCACTTCAAAGCCTGCGGCTATCGCCCTCGTGGTTGATTCCTCAAACTGCTTAGCAATCCCTGTGATATTCTCTTCCGTCATAACTTTGGGGGTTGGATAGCCTAACGCAAACGGAATATTGCTCGGCGCAAGAACAGGCCAACCGCCCTCGGCTGCACTTAAAGGTTTACCGCCATTCCACGGTGCAGCTGTAGAAGCTTTTCTTCCAGCATGCGCAAGCTGGATTGCGGGCACAGCACCGTGCGTCTTTAAAAATGCTGTTATTTTCCTAAAAGCTTCGGCTTGTTGATTCGTCCATAGCCCAGTATCTGTGGGGGAGATCCTGCCTTCCGGCGCGACGGACGTCGCCTCGGTCATGACAAGACCGGCCCCACCCACCGCACGGCTTCCCAAATGCACGAGATGCCAGTCATTTGGAATCCCCTGGTCGGCTGAGTATTGACACATTGGTGACACGAAAAGGCGATTACGAAACTCGATATCGCGAATTTTTAATGGTGAGAACAGACGTGTGCTAGCTTCCATTGACCCCCCCCTTCCAAAGTGCATGCTACTGGCACTGGATCATTATTTTAGATCTATTTTTCTTTCACGTCTCACACAAACTAAGAGTGGCGCTTAACAACCTGCTCCTATACAATGAAAGGATAGCAACTGCTGGCAGTTGTTTTTTGTTGAGAGAGGGCTTCCCATGCCATCTAGACTTGAGATTTTAGAAACTCTCAGTGCCTATCATAAGACTTGGAATAGCCAAGAAACAGACTATCCACTCAAAGACCATTTAGAAGACTCTCAGACGGCGACTCAATTTTTTGAATTTGTCGACGCGAATCCTGGTTGTTTTTTACGGTCAAACACCGTCGGACACATGACAGGATCTGCTCTAGTAGTGAATCCGTCACTAACGAAAGTCCTCCTCACCCATCATAAGAAGTTAGGAATGTGGCTCCAACTTGGAGGTCACGCCGACGGCCATCACTTAATTCACGAGGTCGCCATGACCGAAGCTCTTGAGGAGTCAGGCCTAACGAACCTTTCGTATCTTAATTACTCCGCCGACCTGTTCAAAAAATCGGCTTTGAGTCACCCCCTCCCGTTTGATCTGGATCGTCACCTTATCCCTGCAAATTCCAAGGACCCGCAACACCACCATTACGATGTACGTTATTTAATCGTCGCAACGTCGGAAGCCCTCCCAGTTGTTTCCGAAGAATCTCATGACGTTAGATGGTTCACCTTTGATGAAGCCCACCGGGTGACATCAGAGATCAGCATGCGACGACAGTTCTCCAAAGTCGCCTGGATCAAGAATCGCCTTAAATATTAGGCAGTTTGGGTCACCACTTCTCCCCTAGCGTGCAGCTTATGAGGCCCCTTGACACCGTAAACGATGGCCTTATGCTATGGCATGCGCCCGAGGGATCATCTCGGGTGTTAGACTAAAATCATGCACCGCAGGGCTTTGGGCTACTGCTTGGGAATTTTATGGCCAACTATTACGACACACTTGGGGTTAAAAAAGGCGCTTCTGATGACGAGATCAAGAAGTCCTACCGGAAACTTGCAATGAAATTTCACCCGGACCGCAACCCGGGTGATAAATCTGCGGAAGAACAATTTAAGAAAATAAGTGAAGCCTATGCTGTTTTGAGCGACTCCGAAAAGCGTCGTCAATATGACATGTTCGGTGACCAAAAGTTTCACCAAAACTTCAGCCAAGAGGATATTTTCCGCGGAGCGGACTTCCGAAATATTTTCACGGACGCAGGCTTTGATGGCGGTGACATTTTTAGCCGTATATTTGGCGCTGGGTTCGGCGGAGCCGGGTTCGGTGGGCCAGGCTTCGGCGGGCCGGGCGGCCGAGGCGGATTCGGTGGCCCACCTCCTAAAGGGCAGGATGTCGAGTATCCAGTGACGGTCTCATTTCAGGAAGCCTTCAAAGGGTCAGAGCGTCATATTAGTTTTCGCCTTAGCGATGGATCATCACGCGATTTAACTATCAAAATACCCGCCGGCGTTAGCGACGGCGGAAAACTTCGCCTCGCTGGAAAAGGTGCTCCCAGCCAATATGGAGGACATCCAGGAGATTTATATTGCGTGATTTCGGTCGCTCCTCATCCGCTATTCATACGCCAAGGAAATGACGTGGACGGGAAACTTATCCTAAAACTCTCCGAAGCACTCAGGGGTTGTTCCAAAGACGTTGAAACCCTCGACGGCACAAAAAAAATAAAGATCCCGTCAGGAGTAAAACCAGGAACAAAAATACGCCTGAAGAATCTGGGCTTCCCGGTTCCTGGGAAAAGCAATCGAGGAGATTTCTTCGCCGTTGTCGAGTATGACGTCCCCGACTCCCTTAACGAGCGACAGATGGACCTTGTCAATTCTCTTGCCGAAGCTGGACTTTAAAATATTAGTTCATCAAACGATTATTTAAGTATTTCGTTTTTCGAGACCACATCCTCAAAGAACAGCGCCTCGCGTGCTTTACCCTTTTTAATCCACTCGTCAGCTAAAACGTTATAAGGCCACTCCATTATAGCTTTGTATTTTTTTAGATATTTGACAACATCGTCGATCGAGTGGCCATTGGCTTTTAGCTCGTTAACATTGATATAGATTTGACTGGTGGTAATCACCTGAACAACATCGATATTGTTCTGACGATGATCAAAAAAATCGTTCAGTTCTTTTTTGAGTTTTGAGCGATCGATACGGTAGGCTCCAGAAGCCTCAGGCAATCTAGCGGCACCGTGATCTGCCGTCAAAACAGCCAGAAAGTTACCGTTCGTTTTCTGTTCCACAAGGTCCATGATACGTCGGGCTTCATCATCGGCGGCAGCAAGAACATCGCCGCACTCCTCGGACTCGTAACCAAACATATGGCCACAATAATCGGTCGACTTCGTATTGAACCAAATCAGGTCTGTCTCATCGTCATGCCCAATCTTAAGCTCTTCAATCGCTGCACGCGTCAGCTCTCCCTGCTGCCGGACAAGCCCTGGAGAACCCAACATCAATCTGCCGTCAATACTTTGATCATCGAATATTAGCTGATGCCCTCGCCACGAGTTCTTAGAATCGACGACCTGTTTCAGCCAAGGCAAAACAGGTTTTCCCTTGAATGCACTGGGCAGCTCGTAATTCTCCTCTTCAGTTATCCAACGCCCGTCTCGCGCAAACTCGTCAATCCAAGTAACATAAGTACGAGTACCACCATTAAAAAGCGCGCCGTGCCCGCCCATTGCGATTGATGCACGAGGCACGGGCGCAACAGACAAAACGACAGGTTTGTTTGATCTTGCGACAGACCAAACGTCAGATAACGTCGGCGCGAAAAAAAAGCTTGGGTTCCTCTGCTTGGATTTGCTGGAAATGCCGGTCTGAATCGTAAATGAAGAGAGCTGACGCCAAAAACCACTATGAAAAAAATTATTGCCAGCGACTCCATGCTCCGATGGCCAAGATCCCGTCCCAATTGAAGCATGCCCGACGCTCGTCTCCACATCAACGTGAGCAACCGTCCCGTTCACAAAATCAGCACCGCGCTTCATGAGAGACTCGTAAAACGGAGCCTTGCCCGGATGAGCTGCAAAATAATGCCTTCCCACTTGATCTTGTACAAAAATCAAAATCACCTTGGGTTTAGTTTTGCTCGATAGCATGGCCTCTTTAAGGATACGACCGCTATTTTTAGCAGGAGCCGGGATATCTAACACTGCAGCCAATGTCGGCACGATATCCTGCTGGACTGCGATGTCTTGGTATTTTCCTGGTTTAAACCAAGAGCCCTTGGGATCATAGAAAACCACTGGAACTTGGAGGTCGTAATCCCAAGCAATCCCATGCATCGCAAGAGGATGAGGAGGAAGAAGGCGACCCCCAATGGTACTGGGCAGCCAACTTTTTGGATCAAACTCTCCGCCATCCAGCATGGTATTGCCGTATTTTGGTAAAACGAATATGTCGCCACTCCACTGACTTGCGGTCTTACGAAAAATCTCTCGCGGAGAGAGAGCTTTCTTAGCAATGGCAGAGTTAGACTGCGCCGATTTTGCCCACGCAGCTGACGATAAAATAGAAATGGTAACAGACCACGCGATCAGCGATCTGCCTGTGAGATTGAACATTAGAGCCTTACATTCCCGGCGTGTACTTCGACAGCCTCATATAAACAGATCCAATTTTGATTTCTCCTTGAACCTGCACCAGGGTACGATTTTTATCCCCTGCAATCCAGACGAAAACATCGCCCTTCTGCTGTAACTCTTTGCCGATGTAGGTTTGAAGTTTAACTTTCATGGCCTTGAAGGTGCCAGCTGGCACCACAACCTCTTCAACACCGATTGGTGTCGCGTCAAGAAACCAATTTTTCTCCGATGTGTAGACCAAAAATCGCTCTGTTTTCCCTGGCACGTAGTTGTAGGTACGAAGCTTTAAAGTCGCACCAATAGCATCGACGGCACCGTACTGAAGGTCTCTTTCAGCGGTCGATGATCCTTTTTCGGAATGCTCCACTTTTTCTGAAACTTTACAGCGATCATGGTTAAAATCTAGCCACTTCTTCATTGAAAAACTTTTGCCCAGGAACTTACCTTCGCGCTGTTCGAGGTAAAACTTACGAACGCCCTCATCCCATGGCCGCACAACCGCAGACGCGGAATCATTGGCCACGTAAATCCCTTTAAACCAATCCCCAGTTCGACCCACGATGTGGTATCCGCGATGCCAAATCCCGTCCACTTTTTGGGGAGCCTGGATCTCTATACTTCCGTAGCCCGCTAGCATCCCCATCCAGGAGATCGCATATTCGCTGACTTCGCCAGCCTTGTAGGGGCTAGTCTTGTATGTATCTGAACGTGAAAGAGACGTCGGGATCTTCGGCAAAGGGTTGGGACACGAAACTTTGAACTCCTCGGCACGTGACGAGCCACTCCATACAGCGCTTGATAGCAACACTATTCCTAAGATCCTATGGACCATCATTCAAAAGCCCCGCCAGTCGAGTTTTAAGCATTTAACTTACTAATTATACCTAACTTTTACTCATTATGATGGTTTATCGGATGGGCCCCATAATTCTTTATACTTACCCCTTCCGGGGATCAGCCCAAAAACCCCGATTTGCTTTGACTTTACCGCATATTACATGCTATCAAGCAGCCTCCATCAGAAACCTGCCAACAGAATAACCTGTTGCCACAACCAAACTAGATGGAAAGAAAGAGTGCATATCTATGTTACAAGAAACAACTAAATCCGGTTTTAAAGGCATTCGCTGGGAAGATGAAGACACAGGATTTGAAGTCGACGCACGACTCACATCTGACTTTGCAAAGATGCTTGCCGGAAACCCAACGACTTCTGAAGTAAAAGAAGGAATGATCGTTAAGGGTCTCGTCGTTCGTCTGACTGACGATGGTATCGTCATCGACATCGGCCACAAATCAGAGGGCGAAGTTCCAAAGCATGAATTCGGAGCTGACTGTCCAAAAGTTGGCGAAACCGTAGAAGTTTATCTTGATCGATTCGAAGATCACGCTGGTGAAATGGTTCTTAGCCGTGAGCGTGCAGAGATGCTTCGCGCTTGGGATCGCATCGCTGAAGCGTTTGAACGTAATGAAATTGTTGAAGGTACAATCATGAGCCGCGTCAAAGGCGGTCTGTCCGTCGACATCGGCGTTAAGGCATTCCTTCCTGGCTCACAAGTTGACCTGCGCCCTGTCCGCAACCTTGACAAACTCATTGGCGGCAAGCTCCAGTTCAAAATCATCAAGTTCAACAAGAAGCGTGGCAATATCGTGCTTTCCCGCCGCGTATTGCTTGAGCAAGACCGTGAGAAGCTCCGAGCTTCAACACTTGGAAACATCAAAGAAGGCGCCTCACTTAAAGGTATCGTGAAGAACATTACCGATTACGGTGCATTCATTGACCTTGGTGGCATCGACGGCCTTCTGCACATCACTGACATGAGCTGGGGTCGCATCAATCACCCAAGTGAATTGTTCGAAGTTGGACAAGAAATCGAAGTTAAGGTTCTAAGCTACGACGAAGGTCGTCAGCGCGTTAGCCTTGGCTACAAACAACTTCTCAATGATCCTTGGGTTATCGCGGGCGGCAAATACTCCGTTGGCGCAAAAACCAAAGGCAAAGTTGTCAGCCTCACTGACTACGGTGCATTCGTTGAACTTGAAGGCGGCATCGAAGGACTTATTCACGTCTCCGAGATGAGCTGGTCAAAACGCGTTCGCCACCCAAGTAAAGTTGTCAACATTGGCGACGAAGTCGAAGTTGTCATCCTTGCAATCGACGTTGAAAACCGTCGCATTAGCCTTGGCATGAAGCAAATGGAACCAAATCCTTGGGAAGTCGTAAAAGAGAAGTACCAAGTTGGCGACGTTATTCGCGGCAAGATTCGCAACATCACCGACTTCGGTGTGTTCGTTGGAATTGAAGACGGAATCGACGGACTGATCCACATCAGCGACATCAGCTGGACGGACCGCATTAAACACCCGGGAGACTTGTTCAAAAAAGGTGACGACGTAGAAGCAAAAGTTCTATCGATCGACACTGAGGGCGAGAAGTTCTCACTTGGTATCAAACAGTTGACCGATGATCCATGGCTAGCAGTGGCGAAAAACCATCCTGCTGGTTCCAAAGGCAAAGGCAAAGTGACAAAAGTTGCTGACTTCGGCGCATTTGTTGAGCTTGCACCAGGCGTTGAAGGCATGATTCACATTAGTGAACTTGCTGACGGTCAGGTGGCAAAAACTGAAGACGCGGTCAAAGAAGGTGACGAAGTTGAGTTTGTTGTTTTGGCAACAGACGCTGACGAACGTCGCTTCTCCTTGAGCCGTAAGGCTGCCATCAAAGGCTTGGATGGAGAAGAACTGAAGCAATACATTGGCGCCGCATCAGGCTCCAAAACGGCATTTGCTGAAGCCTTCAACCGAGCTCAAGGTAGCAACAGCTAAGATTCGTCAACAATCCAGCCCTTCGTAGGTTGGCGTGACGAACTAAGTTAGCCCTGATAGACTGTAACGGAGACATGTCGAGAGATGTGTCTCCGTTATTCTTTAGACCAAAACCACGGTACTAAAAATGCCCGACAAAATAAAAGTTCTACACATCGATAGCGCAGAGATCTGGGGCGGCGGCCAGAGTCAAATCGCGACCCTGATTCGCGAGTCAAAAGACATTCCAATGGAACATCACCTTGCCTCGCCACGAGACAGCAAACTCTGGTTAAAAACGCGCACAGATATTAAAGGATACATACCGCTCCCCAGATCAGCAGCTATAAGCCCATGGGCCATGCTTCGAGTGCGTCAATACTGCATAAAGAATAATATTCAAATCATTCACGCCCATTGCGGAAAAAGTCATACGTTTGCTTATTGGCTTAAAAAATTATTTCTCCCGAATATCAAACTCGTCGTCCATCGGCGGATACCCGCAAAAATTCGCCGCAATTTAATTTCACGCGCTAAATTTTTTAATCCAACTGTGGATCATTTCATCTGCGTGTCAGACTATATCCGAGGAGTGCTAATCATGGGCGGAGTTGATGCCAACCGTATCACAACCGTTCGCAGCTCAAAAAAAACGTCCCGATGCTCTCCTGCTGAGAAGTCAAAAGCTCGCGAGACTCTATACGGAATTAAGGATTTATCACCCGATGGAAGTTTTTATGTGGTAGCAGCCTCCCGACTAGTTCCCGACAAAGGGCTTCCTATCCTAATTGAAGCATTTCGCAGGCTGATGCGGGAACTCCCACGGTGTCGATTGATCATCGCCGGTGAAGGGCCCTTGGAAAATTCTTTAAAAATCTCTGCGAAATCGATGATGGAAAGCGGGCACGTCGTCTTTCTGGGTTTTCGTAAAGATGTTCCAGAACTTCTGCTTGGGGCAGATGTCTTTGTCATTCCTAGCCTGTCGGAGGGACTCGGGAGCACCATCATCGAAGCAATGATGGCTCGGACCGCCGTGATCGGCAGCCTTGTGGAAGGTATCCCTGAACTGGTACGGAATGGAGAAACCGGACTCACGGTGGCTCCAGGCCAATCAGGCGAGCTATTTGAGGCGCTTTTAAAATTGGCAGAAGACGAGGCCACGCGACATCAATTGGCAGACAATGCTCTTGCTTGGGCAGAAGCAAACTGCACCCCAAGAACCATGGTGAGTAAGACATTTGACGTTTACACCCGAATCCTTGAGCTAAGCTCCAAATAAGGTACAATATTAGACAAGTATCGAGCGTACGTATCGAAAATCACTGTAGTATCAGAAAATCCATCCCCCGGATTTCGGAGTTCATCCCCTTTGAGTGGCAAAGTCACTATCTCGCGACAAATCGCCTTTGATGCGTTCGTTGAAGTCATGGAAAAAAACAGGAAGCCTGATGATGTTTTGGAGGAGCTTTACTCATCCAATTCCAAGGATCTGAAACGCATTGATCGCAACCTGACCAAGGAGATTTTATTTGGCGGTCTGCGTTGGTACAAAAAAATCTACTGGATCTTGCAACACACGTCAAAAAAACGCGATCTTAAGAAAGTAAGTTCACAGGTCAGAGCAGCGCTGATCCTTGGCACGTACCAAATATTCTATATGGACAGAATTCCTGACCGAGCCGCTGTCAATGAAAGTGTCGAGTATGTGCGAGCAAAAGGCGAAGCTTCTGCCGTACCTTTCGTTAACGGCGTTCTGCGACAAATTGCTCGGCGCGCAGAGTACTTTGCCAAACCAGACAAAAAAACTAAACCCGTTGATTATTTAGCCCTCCAATTCTCACACCCAGACTGGCTAGTAAAACGCTGGTTTGAGCGTTTTAATTTCGAGCGCATGGAAGGCATGCTCACGGCAAATAATCAACCGCCACCCATTTTCATCCGTACAAATTCTACAAAAACTCTACCGCAAGATTTGCAGGCATCACTTTTACGGGACGAGCAAACCCAGTCCGAAAAAACAAGCCTCAAAGGCTGCTTGATTCTCAAAAAGCACCCTGACATCGGACCAGAAAGTCTCTTTGGCCGGGGTTACTACACCATTCAAGACCTAGCTTCTCAGTTAATACCCCATCTTTGTAAACTGGAAAGCGGGCTCACGATCATAGACGCTGCAGCTGGTCCTGGTGGCAAACTCACGCACATGTGCGAAATGACAACAGGCGAGACAAAAATATTTGCAATAGAGAAAAGCGAATCCCAGTTGGAACGAGCACGACAAACTGCAAAAAGACTCGGGCACGATGAGAACATAGAATGGATTCTCAAAGACTTTATGGACTACACCCCAAGCACACCAGTCGATCGAGTGCTGCTTGATGCCCCCTGCACAGGATTAGGCGTACTGCGACGACATCCGGAAGGAAAGTGGCAAAAATCAGAGTCGGGTATTAAAGAACTTGCCGTACAGCAGCGAAAAATGATTGAGCACGCTCTAAAGATGCTAAAGAAAAATGGCGAGCTGATTTATTCGGTGTGCAGCTTTGAGCCCGAGGAAACTGAGCTACAAGCGAAATGGATTTTAGAAACTTATGGATCAAAAGTTGAGCTTGTAAGCCCCGTTTCGAGACTTCCTGATTACTTTAAACGCTATGTCACCAGGGACAACGTGCTTATGATTTTTGCGGGGAATCAGGATGACATGGATGGCTTCGGCGCATTCATCATTAAATGGAAGGGTGAAGCATGAAACCATTTAGCTTACGTCAATTGATCTTAACAGCCTGCCTAACTGCGCTTCCTTCATCTCAATTGCTTATAGCTGCCGAAACCGAGGCGCCCAGCAACTCAAACACATCTCCTTCGAAGCAGGATTTCCAAGACTTCGCAGGCATGCGATCGGAATTGCTAACCCGCATTGGTGGGGCCAGCAAACGAATATTACTCGTCACGGATTACCTGACAGATGCTGAAATCGTATCCTCGTTGCACATTGCCCAATATCGCAAAATTCAAGTCTCCGTTCTTTTAGGTCGTGAACGTGCGACGAATATTCTGTCGCGTCTCAATTACCTAAAGCAGGTCAACATCCCAGTTGCTATTCGGCCAAAGAATTTCCAACCCACCTACTCGACCATGCTTCTCATCGACAATAGTTTGATTTCTATCAATGCCAACCTCGATCATCAGATTCGCCAAAAAAAACTAACGATTCTCGGCCTAGCACCCGAAACCATAGCCCCGTTTGAAGCAGGATTCACGGAGGCAGCAAATTTAAATAACGCGCCGGACATGGCCCCGCTTCCACAAGTGGGACGTCCCCGGCAAAAATCCCATTATTACAAGGCCCCTCAAACAACACCGGCAGTCGATCGAAATCCTCCTACAGGCCGCACTGCGGTAAAATCGGGCATTTCATCGTCCGGCGAAACACCCGCAAGGCCAGAAGTAGAATCAAAACCCAAAGATACCGCGACCAGCGTGGAGTCTACGGAGGGGGTCTTCCGCTACAAGGCTATACGGGAGAAACCATCCACCGGCATTCCAACCAAACTGCCGAAGAACACCATCATGCAGCGACGGGAGCGAGACCGTGCGGTTTCATCCCAGCAAGACGGTCCGGCCAACAGTACCGATTCACCCTAGTTGTGGTAGAATAATGAGGGGGTGAGTTTGCGTCCCCCTACAGACTTTTCGCTGTGTCGATGAGGAGTTGCGTCATGTTTGAAGTGCCACGGGTTAAGTTTATGTTTTTAAGGGCGTCGGTAGCCCTTATTGTGATGATTGGTTTTGCTGGTTGCATGCGTGGGTGTGGCGGTCAGCGTGAGGCCATGGCACCAGAAAAAGTCGTCGAAGCCTACTTAAACACCGCACTCAATATGAAAAGCGTCTCCGAAAGAGAAGACTTGCTGCAGTACACCACTGGACGGCTTAAGGATGCTATTGCTTCAGCCTCTGAAGACACCGTTCTTAATGCATACGTTCGCCGCCACTATGACCTAGAGTCCTATGCCGTCATTGAACGTCGAGACCGCACTCCACGAGAGACCGAAATCACCTTTCGACTGAAATACAAAGACCTTGGCGTCGCAGATCAGCGCCCTACAGACACCAAATCTGCGCCTACAGTACAAACCGAGAACTCGGTTGCCCTTATTAAAGAAAAAGGCATCTGGTATATCCGAGACGTTGTTGGAGCAAAGACCTCAATCGATTTCCCTGTTTCAGCGGATTCCGAAATAAGAGCAAAGCCCGGTGTGATCACCGAGCCCGCACCATAAATAGTTTAGAAAATTATATAAATTACGCCGAGTATCTGACCTCGTAGTCGCCCAGTGTCGTGACCTGTTCGAGGAACCCGAAGTCGCCTTTGGTCAAACTAGGTTTTCGACCGCGTTTTGAAACGCGGAACTGGCTAATGACTTTGCCACCTTTACCTGACTCGACCACTTTCGTTCTGTATTCCGCAGCTAACTCGCGAAAGGCCCGGCGAATCTCGGCTGAAGATTCAATCGAGCGAATCCATTGCGCGCAATCTCCAAATGGAGAAAATTTGTATAGTTCTTGCAGAACCTCTCGTCCCAGATCTTTGTGCCCAAGATCACTGGTGACCTTATAAAGAGCCACAAGGTGGCGCGCGTAACTTTCGGCAGCAGGACACAGCGCACCTTCCTGACTAATGGCAATCAGGTGAGATCCCAACTCATGCATGAAAAGACAGAAGCGTTCAGATTCTTTGAGCATATGTTGCTTCAGTGTTTCGTGCAGCATTCTTTGCGTCTCACCTCCCGCCTCGAGAGCGCAAGGTAGATTTTCAAGTAAAAATTGCGCTGCAACTTTCTCGCTTTTCTTAACGAACAGTTGCTGAAATAAAGCTTCCATAATCGAATGCCCAAATCGACTCATGAGACGCGTATAATTCTTCTTACCCGAGTCACCATATTCAATCTGGCTAAAATATCGCAGCAAACTTAGTCGAACAGCCTGCACGTTAGTATTGCTCACACTAAGCAAATATGCCGCGATATGATCTGACAATGACTTACTCTTATCAATCCGGCCTGGATCGTCATCTTCGACTCGCTGAATGTTCAGTCCAATCTCGCAAATCAATGACACTGCAGATGATACAACTGCTTTTGACAGCTCGTCTTCACCCACTTCGCCACCAAGGCTTATTTCCACCAAGTGCCGCGTGACACTTTCAAACTCATCACTGCCGAACAATTCCTCGAGAAATGAAATCATGATTTTTTCACTGCTTGCGGCTGTTAAAATCGCGTATAGACTCTCCACTAAAATCTCGGCGGCAAGACGATCATCGTACCGATCACCAAGCCGTATTGCAATATGCTGTACAAGCACTGATGATCCCTCATCGCCGAGAATTTTAATCACGGTCCTACCGTCGCCCCAAGGCAGCAAGTGCCCCATATCGACAAGTTTTTTGGCTGACGCGACGTCAGTAATATTTTTCCAACTTAATGACTTTTTTGATTTTGCTGAAACCATGGCATCTGACCTCGTTAAGTAATGCGACGCAACTTCGACTGAGCTACGACAAAAAGCTAACTAGCTGACTTTGGAACTTCCCTGTTGGCGTTTGGCCGAAACCATCCGCTCGATTTCATCACCAATGCCTTTGTCTAGTCCTTCAAAACTCAGTCCGAATCCGATTGGATTACGAGGATCAGAATTAAAGCGAATCACTCGCGCAAAAACATTAAATGCTTTAACAAAACCGTCGATTCGAACTGAAAGCTTGAGCTTTTCACCCACTGTAAAAATCTGTTCATTTGTTTCAACGAATATACCGGTGGACGAGATGTTTACGCCGCTTCCGATAATCATTTGGCCGTTATTGTGCACGATGACCCGACCCTGGATCGTCGCTCGCGGCGCTGCAGAACGGCGCTCTGGAGTCGAAGCCTGCGGATTTTGACCTTTCAGGCCTAACTCCTCGAAACAGTCCTCCATGGGGCGCCAATCTTTCCAACCAGCCTTGAAAAGATACGCGTCTTGAGCGATCATTTTACTGTCCAGCATTTGCTTGACCTGTGCCGTGGCAAATGGGCCTAATTGTTGGTTACCCTGATATACAAACCAATTTTGCTCGCTCATAAACGCCTCCTTAGCTCCGGACTGGGACGCGATCAATTGATCAGCAGCCCTCAGAAGCATTTGTAGGATCGGCAGGCACTCAAAAGCCTTTAGTGAAAAACAAAATTATTTTTATAAGTCTTTAGAAATCAGGTGGTTGTAATTATGAATCTCGTCGCGACCGTTAGAAACTCAATTCTGGCACTCCTCCTGACCGAGGCCGCCTCGGCCGCTCCAAAGGAATTTGTACCAGCGACCCCCCCAACAAAATCCGAATGGCAATACTTTCATAAAATGACCGCTACAAAACTCACGGAACTTTGGAATTTTCAGGCAAAACGTGGCTCTAGCACCATTGGATCCTGGGCGTGGCAATGGCGCTTGGGCTGGGTCAAACAGTGTACGATTCATTCTATGCCCCAAATCTGCCCCCAAATACTAAAGGAAGCTCTCAAGGACGATGCCATGGTCGTGCGAGCTGAAGCGGCAACCGCCCTCGGTAAAATTAACCGTGGAAAGCCCAACGAGCAAGTCGTCCGCGAACTAGCCGATGCCTATCGCGACACGCGAAATATACGTAACGGCACGCCGCTATTTGTCTGCGACCGCATATTGGAGGCCCTTCACGACATTGGGGGCCAGAAGTCACTGGCTACGGCCTCTCTCTTGGCAAAACGCGATCCTGCAACCTCGAAATATTGGTCCCTCATATCGCGCTCAAAGAATTGAGCCCGCAGCCCGATTAGCACTAAATACCAGAAACAGTTCACCTGGAAACTGCTAGATTTATTGTCTTATTTATCAACCTTTAAATGATGTAAATTTTGAGTGTTATGTTGCCGATGACAGTCATAACTCAGGAGGGCTGTGGGCATGTGGCAAACCGTTGGTTTTTATTTTATCGCAATTAGCTTTGCAGCCTGCTCAGCTGGAGGCGGCGCCGGAGATAGTGGCGTTACCAAGCCCCAATCTCCTTCCGTGTCACCATCCACTAGCGACAGCAGCACTATCACTCCTTCAAGCAACACGCCCAGCACAACCAACACAGGCGACGCCAAATGTTGGGCGAAGCTTCTCGATACTCCGGAATACACTGCGTGCAAAACTGCAAACAAACTTTACAATCGCGTGCTGAAGACATGTATTGAGCTAGGAATTACACGCAAAACCGATTGTTCTGATATCCCTGCTCAGGCACTTGCCGATGCTAAAACAAAAATTCTGACTGACCTTCCAGACTCAAGTCCAGACGTCGATCAATGTGGGACCTACAATCTTGGCGGCACAAACTATCTTGTAGCATTTATTATGGGTAAGAAATTCACGGAAATAGCTGGATCTGGAAGTTATAAAACCCAACACAGACGCATTTGCGTGGCCCCTCAGGGAAATACTACTACGTGCGACGATAGATCTTTAAAACTCACAGATGCTCCACCATCGTCAAACCAGCTAAACTGTAATTAGTCAAAAAATACCAAACAGAAGGGAAACGAGTGATGTTACGGATGACAAAAACAATCTTCATTTTTTCAACTATCACCCAACTCGTATTAAATTCAAGTGAGACGTACGCAGCAGATCTGAAAAAACAAATGGAGCGCCCCAAAGAAGAGGAATCACGCCTAATTTTTGCAGGCGCTGAAGCGATTGGTGCTCCGCTTGGTGATGGTAAGGCGTATGTCATCAAGGCAGGGCTGACTGCTGGTACGAAAATCTCTGACTCATCAAGTTTTTCAGCAAATGTCGTTTGGACAAATTATCTGGCTGAAAATTCAAATCAGGACCTAAAAACTCCAGAAAAACCATTTACCCGTTGGAATGACTCCCTGAAGGGGTATAAGTTTTCCGTGCATTACGAGTATTTTCCAAGCATCTTTGGAAACAAGTTTTACGCTCTGATTGGACCTGCGTTTCAATCCGAAAGCTACCGGTCTAAAGACATCGAACTTCCACAAGGACTCACTTCCACGGCTACAAAATATCCGAGCTTTGGCTACGATGCCACCACGGTAGGAATTGATTCAGGTTTCGGAGTCAGACATTTCAATGAAAAATTCTATGTAGGGATTGGAATTTTTGAACACTACCGACCTCTAAAGCGGTTATCCTATAAGAACGTGAATGACCGACCAACGACGTTAGCTGGTGAGCGCTTGCAATCGCCTGATTCAGTTCGCTATAAAATTCTTTCATTTCAAATTGGCATGAATCTATGAGTGACCGGGTGATTTTGATTACCTGCAGCGGTAACTATAAACGAACTGGGGCGAGAGATCTTCAAAACTCACAGATCCCCCACCATCGTCGAACCAGCTAACTGTAATTAGTCCAAAAAATATGCTTCAATGATCATCTCGGATAGATTAAGATTGCAGTCTGTATGACTGAGATCTTTCATCTGGAGAGCGCGCTATGAAGACTTTTTTAAGCCCGATTTTGGCCACGGCCTTGACGTCATCTATCGTCACTTTGGCTATCGTCCATTTCGTGTCGCCCACATTGGCTAACTCCGAGCATAGATCAGAATCCATGATGTCTGACCAGTGCATTGCCCTCGTCAACCCCCCACGCATCGCCCCTGGGACGCGTTGCAGCGCCAACGAAGTCATGACCGGACTAAGCGGTGATAACATTTTATGTGCAAGACTGCTGATATCCTGCAATTAACATCATCCATAGACGATATCCAACTTTTACACCCTTTAGGAAATTCACCATGCAAAAAATTTGTCTGAAATCCATGTTAGCGTTCGGTCTGCTATCCGCGAACGTGGCCACTCTTGCTGCTGAACCACCACACCCGAGTGATGTTTGTGTGAGGAACTTTTTTCCCGAGGGTTCGGGCATGAATCCATGCGAATCCAATCGAACTATATTTAGAGAAGTTCTTAGCTCTGAAGAACAAGGCAAAACAATCTGCACAAAAGCATACGAAGATAAGTTTTGCTCAACGACCAGCAAAGAATATCGCTATGTTGAAACTGCCGACGGAGAGGTCATCTGTACGGTCAACTTCCATCAAGAGGGTATTGCTGAATATTGCTACTCCAGCCCAAAAATCTTCAGCTGGGCAAAAGGTCAATAGCTAGTCCTGGTAAGAAAAATCAGGATGAACATCTGAAATCGCTGTCGCGTCAAGAGCAGCTTAAGCATAGAGTGCGCACGACACCCGGGTGGAGCTAATTTTATGGCCCACTGGATCCCGATTTGGAAGTTGACCCGTTTATTCCACTTCCACCGATTGTTGGGACCGTAACTTGTTGAATCACCCGCTCAGCTGTGGTTTGAAGAGGAACACTCCTGAGAGAGTTTAAATCATTGTAGTTCACATAAATTTGGTTTCCACCGCCAAGTTTCGGATTGCCCGTCGATTTCCAATCTGGCTGACTCGATACTCCACCCTCCACCACCCTGAGAGGCTTTGTCGTCACAACGCGCCGAACAGTAGATGCACCAGCTTCGGATTCGATTGGGAGAGCGAGAGAGTTAATTGGATCTCGCCATGGCGTCGTCGAATACCACGAGCCATTGCCTGTACCGTGTTTGTACAGGGTAGAACCCGTCGGGTATGTTCGTACCCTGGCACCCGGCTCAAAAGCCGAGCCGTACCGATTCGCCCGAGATGAATCCACCCCAATGGACTCCAAAACCCGCGCATTAGCATTAGCCTCGGCCACTGATGTTTCAATACCGCCCCTCCAAGGGGCGGGAACGGCTCCTTTGGGGAATAAGGAGAGCGGAGCAGCAATGGTGGAGGCTACGCCAGAGACTCCCATGGAGAACTCGCCTGCGCGCTCAAATCCGTCTTTGTATTTTGAACCATCGAATCGCTGACCGAGAATTGTCGTCTCGGCCACAGCAGGGGCGCCGGTGGGACGAAGTAGCTCCACTGCGAGCGTACGGCGCAATGCTTGATTATTTGTCGCACCTCCCCGGATTTGTTGGTCGAATACTTGATCAAATCTAGCTTGAGCTGGCTTCCAAACATTGTCTTGATATGCACCTGCCGCCGCTCCAGCATATCCACCGACGAGACCTCGGCCACTGTTCCATTGATTTTGGACTCGGTCGGAGTAGCCATTGTAGGCATTTACAACAGGCTTTGTCGTCTGATCCCAAAAAAGTGATTTGCCAAATGCACCGGCTGCGCTCGTGGTCATATCCCAGTAGTTTGACCTGTTGTAGCGATACTTGGACCCTCCCCCCAGAGCAAAAGTCGCCTCTTCCGAATCCTCAACCATTAACGCCGGCGCCGAAACTTGTTTTTCAGTGCTAGTGATAGTTGACAAGAAATTTTCAATATTTTGTGCGTAAAACTTATAGCTTTTCGGGAACAAAGCCTCCATCACTGCCCTAGTGTTTTTAACTGAACTAAGTTTAGCGAGTTTTCCCGATCTTATTTCAGCAATAGCTCCAGACGGAGCAGGGGCCCACGTATTGCAAAAATATGAATCCAGGCTTTCAATAAAAATTTTACGACTAAAATCCAATGACTTGCTAGGATCGACTTCACCTGTCAATGCGCGGTTAATGGCAGTTACATCAAGCTTACCGCCTTTGCTACGCGCATCAAGTAACCGCTGGCCTACAGATGAACCGGCCGTCTCTCGCAAAACTTTTTTTCCGTCAAATGACTTTGACAAATAAAGATCTTCCACAAACTCAATGCTATTCCTGGCCATGAACTCGGACACGACAAGTTTTCGCGACTGATCTGCCAATGGAAGAACATCAACTATAAACATAGCGGCAAGGCGCATCAGATTATGGTGGACACTAGAAAGCTTAGCCGGCAAAACCAAATTTAGAATCTGACCATGCTCCTTGTCAGCGGAAATGAACACGATGCATGAATCAGACTCCTCTGATCTAACACCCTGAGAGAGAGGCTTGCAAAGCTCCGTACTATTATCTGCAATTACAACCTTTCCACCGGCCTTAACAAAAATCTTCTGAATTGCGGACGGAATGTTAACTACAGCGTTCGTCAAACTCTGTCTAAAAACAATTTCATTCTCCTCCACCTCATCGCCAAGGAAGCGAATATTCTCAAGCATTGGAAAATCAGAGGGCTCGTACTGTTTTGCAGGATCTGACTGACATGAATTCACATGATCAGACAATCCAGCGAAGTTATCGAGAGTATTAAGACGTGACTTATCCGGCGCTGGTTTGCATGCCGAGACAAACGCGAAAAGTACCAGACAAACCTTTTTAGACAAACCTGATCGAGACCATTGCATAACTCCAGCCCCCCGAGGAGTTATCGGAATATCTGAGATATTTCTTAAGCTTTTCGATCAATTTAACGAACCGCACCCCCTCCATTGTGCAGGCCAAAAAAACCAAGTCTTTCCCGATGCTTAGCAACTGAGGTGTATTTACTAATTTGGCCTAAACACTGCTGTGCTAGGCCAAAGATCGACAATTAAGGCGGGCGGTTACTAAAAGGCCTTCAGCTGGGCAAAAGGTCAATAGCTAGTCCTGGTAAGAAAAATCAGGATGAACATCTGAAATCAAATCAAACCAATCTTTAAAGTCGTTTTTCGGCTCCTGCGAAAATGGATCGGACTCAGTGCCGGTGTCATCATATGCCGTCGGATTGGTGTTTCGCGCTTCAAATGCGGATTTAGTATTCCACTCACGCAACTGGACGTTGATTTGGGCCACCATTTCTAAATCCGTATCATAGCAACCAATTGAATAGTAAGGATGCCCCACTTCGAAAACTCCTGCGCCGACGTCAATATCTTCTCTGAACGCGCGGGGCAGATTGTTAGTTGCTGTATGCTGTGCTGGATCAAAGAAATTCGCAATCCATGCAGGAGCGACGTTATGCTTAGCAGGCGTTTCAATCTGGTACTCTTTACTAATACCTTTCCCGGAAACCCAAATGTACTCAATTGTAGGGATGCCCAGCTCGTTTAAAGGCTGAGATTTCATGGCTGGTCCACCCAAGCAGGCGTCCATTTTGCGGCTTATATTTGTCGTCGTGGGCTCACCGTAGCTGTTAGACCCTGGATTCCAGAGATACTTCACCTCTAGGAAATTACCAACGCAACACGAAGGAACTCCTTGTTCTTTATAACAACCGAAATCGAACGAGTCGTTCACACCGTCTTGATTGTTATCGATTCCCAGAGTCCCATTTTTATCCACATACATGACCAAGCTAGATGTTTGGAGCTTTGATTGATGATTCACGAAAAAAAACGGCATAAAGCTCACGTATGCACACATCGAACTCGGAATGTGGTAATGCAGAGAGAACGGCTGGGCGTAAAAAGTCTGCTCTTCCGCATCAATAAAACATTCTAGAACTTTTTCACCGTCTGCCAACTTACAAGGCTCATCAAAAGACGATGGCCCTCGGTGCATATTAAAAAGTTCAGACTCTTTGGCCAACACCTCGACAAAAAAACCGGAACTATCTCTCACTTGACCAACGGATGGGTTCAGATTTTGCTTTGAATTCTTACCTGACGTGGAATCGTGACTGCCAAGCCCATCCTTCTTGCAACCCTGGGAATTAATGATCAATAAAATCGCAACAGCCATTTGCCATATATATTTCACGGCCTTGATTCCTTTCTAGGATGAGCACATGCCAACTCTTTGAACAGTTTTGCCCAGTTTTGCACAGGCCTGCCATATTTTCCAAGACAAAAACAGGCCTATGCCCATTGAAGTAAGGCCCGCCAGCAGCCATTAATATTTAAAAGATTGTCATTGGAAGCAAAAGAGTGCTCGGAGTGAGAATCGAACTCACAAGATCTTGCAATCGGTAGATTTTGAGTCTACTGCGTCTACCAGTTCCGCCATCCGAGCAACGGGTATCGAGCCGAGGACTATAAAGCAAAGCACACTTGAAAGGCAAGAGCTTTTATCAATACCTTCTTAACAAATTGTCAAATAAATTCATATTCTTACAATAAAATCCTAGCGCCCAGGTTCACTTCACTCCGCCCAAAATCGCAGTGGCCACCTTGGCCTGTCCAGTGATCGACAAATGAAAACAATCTCCTGCCACATCTGCGCCGTCAAACTTTAGCTGTTCTGTGGCTTCAATATAAAAAGCCTCGAAAGACTTGGCTGGATATTTTGATCCACGCCATTGATTAAATTCAGAGACAGCACGTTTTTGCGCCTCACGAAACGCACGAATTCGATTTGCCAAAAATGACTGCCGCGCCGAATCTTCAGCGGCTTTAGAAAAAAGGGTGGGACAAAGCAGCACAGGGCTTGGTGGTATAAACGCACTAAAAAATTGAAATCGAGGATCCGGATCTGTAGGCCGTGAATTGGGATTGGGAGCAAATAGTCTTGCTCGCGCCTCTTGGCAGGTCATTTCCTCGCCGTGAAGTTTTATTTTACGCTCAAGAATCGATCGTTCATGAAGTAGAGACGTTACCGGTAAAAATCCTGGAATAAAAATTCGAGTCCCTTGTGCATCTGCATGCCCGTTTAGAACAAGATACTTCATGCCCCGCAGTAATTCCTCGCCATATTCTTCAGCTTCAGAGATTTCGTCGTAAGATTGGGCACACAGGTCATTGCCCGTGTAATAGAAAATCACTCGAGAAGGAAGTTCTCGCTGACGAGCCCCCACAAGCCGCGCCGCATGAATCCAAGCATGCCTCGCCGTGGTTCCGTTTTCGCCTGCAATCAGAATATCAGATGCGGGGATTCCGAGTTTTCGGCCAATAAGATAACCATAGGAGAGTCGATGTTCTTCAAGAGTTCTAGCCGATATTTTCTGCGTTAAATTATGCCAAATCCACCCAGAGCCGCCGTCATTTTCACGAACCGATGGTGGCACACGAGTGGGGCGCTGCAGAGCTGCCACCGCAGACCGAAATTCCGCTGGATAAAGTGCGAGGTCTACAGGTAAGTCGTTAACGCTGTTAAAAATATCCCACAAAACTTTTGAATCAAATTCCAGTTTCGGATGCGCTGCCGCGCCGGTAGAAGAGCTATCCCCCAAGATTGCGATGCCATCAAAGGCTAGAGCAGTTACACCAGAAATCAAAAATTGAATCACGATAAAAATTCTGAAAATAACGATCAAAGTCTTAGTCCTTTTTTAAATAGCGGCGCATGATGTTAGGCAACTGTTTGGCCAACGCCAACACATCGCTGAGACTGGGATCAGCGGCCCTAAAAAGAACAGGCCCAGCAACCATGGCAAAAGGAACGTCAGCATCAATCCCTCGCGCCAGACCCTCTATTGTTAGCAAGCTTTTAGCCATTAATAACAATCCCGCCGGCATTGGAATGCCTAGGCGATCAGCTCCTTCAAGCGCTGCATTGACGAGACTGTGAAGCGATGGGACCTCTCCTCCCGCAGCTTTGGCATCTTCGACGATCTTAACTAATTTGTGGAGCTCGCCGCGAATTTTTTCGCGGTCAATGGATTTTCCTGTCGATTCACGGCCCATCTCCCCTAGCGCATCGATCAACTTCTCGATATCCATGGCCATCACAGCCTTGAGGATACCTGCAATAAATCGGCGATCCGTGTCTAATAATTCACCAGCCAAACCCCAGTCATAGAGGCCCACGGTGCCGTCTTCGAGCAACATTAGATTGCCGGCATGCGGATCTGCATGAAATAGACCCCACTCAAAAATCTGAACAAGCAATTCATTCAGAAGCTTCTTAGCAATGCTCTTCCGCATTTTGTCGTCGATAGTCACTTTGCCGGAGATAATATCGCTAAGCTTTACTCCGTCTAATCTCTCCATCACAATCACAGCACGACTACCCAATCTCGGATGTAGAGCCGGAACTCTCAGGGATTTTTGCCACTTTGACTGAATTAAGTCATGAACCTTCAGCATCGTTTCTCGCTCGTGATCAAGATTCATCTCACGGCGCAGACTCTCACAAAGATCTTTAACGTCCGCTAGAAACCTACGGGCAAGCCGAGTCATTGCAAAAGGCTCTGCTATAAGTACTGCTGACTCAATAGCCGCAATCGACTCAGTTAAACGCGCCATTGACGCTGGCTTGAGAATCTTAACCACCCAGCGATTTCCATGAAGGTCTAACGCGCCGTGTACCTGGGACATACTAGCCACACCTAGCGGCTTAGTCTCCATGGTGAGTTCATCACGCCAGTTAGGGATCTCTCGATCTAGAAGTGTCTGAACTTCTTGCCAATGAAGCGGCGGCCAGTCCCCGTAAACCCGATCAAGCTTGAGCATATCGATCACAGGGACAGCCTCTTTGCCCATGCGCGATAACCAAACTTGCATGGCTTTCCCATACAGGGGCCCCCATGCATCAATAACTCCAAGCAATGCATCGCCTACAATCGCAAAGACTTTCGCGTCACTCCAGGGTACCAACGATGAATCATGGATAACTGCTCTGGCAAATTTGAAGGGGATGCCTAACGATGCGTGGGTCCACAAGCCAGAACTAAGGCGCCAAATTTCACGAGGAATTGCCAGCACAGCGAATCCCTGCGGCGCATTTTCTTTTTCGGAGCGCTTTTTCCTTGGTTTCGGGTTCTTAGTTGACATGTTTTTGAACTCACTTCTGGCTATTTTTCTGGGTTTCGAACGTGTAATTTGCACCCCAATCCCTTATAATTAACGGGTAATTAAATACTAGGTGTTACTTTACCATTTTTCCAGGCTTCTTGTTTAACTCAAGAAAAAGGAACTCCCCCATATGCAAACCAAAGAAGACATCGTAAAAAATTGGCTACCGCGCTACACAGGCACCCCAATTGACGAATTCGGTGAATATATACTGCTCACAAATTTTGCAAACTACGTGACGATTTTTGCTAATAAATTCGGCTCACAGGTGCGCGGAATCGACCGAGCCATGCAAACTTCCACGAATAAGGATGGACTATCCATCATCAATTTTGGCATGGGTTCCGCAAACGCTGCGACTGTGATGGATCTTATCACTGCGGCTAAACCCAAGGGCGTGCTGTTCTTGGGTAAATGCGGAGGTTTAAAACATTCAACGGAAATCGGACATTTTATTCTCCCCATGGCTGCGATTCGGGGCGAGGGAACCAGTAATGACTATCTCCCGCCTGAAGTTCCAGCCATGCCTTCCTTCAAACTTCATAAGTTCGTCTCTGACAAACTAATAGAAAAGGGACTCGAGTACAGAACCGGCGTTGTCTATACAACCAACCGTCGCGTCTGGGAGCACGATGTCACCTTCAAAGAACGATTACGAAAACTAAAACCAATTGCAATCGACATGGAAACAGCCACGATTTTTTCGGTTGGTTTAGCAAATGAAATTCCACGTGGCGCATTATTGCTTGTATCAGATGTCCCGATGACCCCTGAAGGCGTAAAGACTGAAGAAAGCGACAAAAAAGTCACGACCCAATACGTCGACCTGCATATTGAAATTGGCATTGAAGCAATGACCGAGATCGGTGCCAAGGGCGAAAAAATCAAGCACTTTAAGTTTTAGTCAAATTATGAAAACTCTGCCGATAAATGCCTACATCCTCGCAAAGATCGCGATTTTATCGGTGCAACTTTTTTTTGCTAATTTAACTTTTGCTCAATCACCCGCGCCCCCTCAATATGAACTTGAAGATATTGAGATGATCGGATCATCGCGATTAACCGTTGAGCAATTAAAAGAGCAATTGCGGGTCAACGAGCACACCGTGATGAGTGATGAATGGCTCACAGAAGCGCGAGCGAGGCTGCTTGGCTTAGGCATATTTAAAGACGTGTTCTTTACGCTCAAAAAAGGCTCAAAATCAGGATTAGCCAAACTTGTCATAAAAGCAAATGATGACGACACCGTGTTATCAGACTGGGCTGTCGGAGGCGAATTCGGACTATCATTGATCGAACCGACACAAGCCCTCGGCGATTCCTCCATATTCAGAGGCTACAAAATAGGACTCGTCGGGAGAAATTTTTTCAAACAGTCACATAGGGGAGCTATGTTAGCCGACGTGGACTCACGAGGCAATCTTGTCTTTGGTCAACTTGCATATGGACTACCGCGATTTGTTTCTGAAGCCATACAGCTCGACATGATGGCCTCAGCGGTTGAACCCCAACAGCGATATTTTGAAACTGAGGGCTACGGATTACGTGTTCAAAGCATTTGGACAAGGCAACGAAAAGGATTTGATCTCAGCTACGGCCTAGCGTGGTATTCCAATCGGCACACCAGATACCGCTTGGAGGGCTGGCCCGATTTAGTCGCAGGGCCAAAACTGGGAATCATTCGAGAAACTAGATTTTTAAGCTTCCTGCCTACCGACGGTTACCGGGCGGCGCTTTCCATCATGCCATCTCTTGTCCGCAGAAATGAACCCGTCATAGAAACTGAAATTGCGGCGACAAAAATCCCTCTCACCTTTTTAGCGTTCACCGCAAGCGGACGCGCAACGCAGACTGGCCAGACCGCCATCTCCGTTCGAACCGAAGGTAAAGTTGAAATACCACTGACCACGAACAGTCATGGACTCAGATCTATTTTTTACATACTAAATCGACAAGGGGTTGATCATTACAAGAACATACGCCACTCCAGCAATGAGAGCATCATTGGCTATCGATACCATTCCGCAGGGTTCATCGGCGATTTAAACTTCCGCTTGGTGGCGAGACACCCATTTGATGGCCGACCGAGCTCAAACTACACGCATTCAAACGACCCGACGCATCTCATAGGTGACCGACCATGAGACGCCTCTTCCAACTGGTTGGATGTCCTCTGCTGCTCACCGCCCAAGTCAGCTTGGGCGACGAACCAAAGCAGGCCTCAGCTGTTGCGGCGTGGAGCCTAGAAAAAGGCCATCGCTCCCTAGAGATAAACTTTGCCGACCTTCTGACCCCCTCGCAAAAAGAGATCATCCATTCAGGATTCAGCACGTTCACGCTGCTAGCGATATCTGAAAGTAAATTTAACGAGAAAGATACGCCACCCCAAGTCCGCTTAGCTTGTAAAGTCAAATATGACACCTGGGAGGAACGGTATCAGATGAGTCGAATCGAACCAGCACCCGTTATGGAATTATTAACCAAGAACTACCAAACCTGGGCTAAAGAATGTCTCCGATACACATTAGTCAATAACGGAATTCTCGATAAATTTACGAAAGGTGGCACTCTTTATGCAGTTTTACAGATCAGACAGTCTTCACCAGACGAAGGCGCGAAAATCAAAAACTGGCTCGTCCGGCAACAATCAGGATTTATGCAAGGCTTGTACGCCCATATGTTGGGCGACTTCCAATTTTCTGGTATGACGAAAATAACGATTCAAGTACCAGCGCACCCAGCTGATGAAACAAAAAAATCAAATCTGCATAAAAAATAGGAAACTAAAAGGTGCCTAAAACAGCCGAGCCACAAAGCATCCAACCTAGAACCTCGCTCCCCCGGGTGCGTTGGCACCAGTGGAGCGTCGTGCGCTTGGCCGCAATAGCCATGGTCACGGTCGTGGTCGGTTACCTCACTGCAGCAGTATTGGCAGTAAAAAGCATCGATCAACTTCTACATATCGTCCATGACGACTCCGTCGAAAAAGCCATTCTAACAGGAATGGACGCCGTCAAAGAGGTGCACAAAAGTCGACAGGAACACCTCATTCAACTACTTCAATATAAAATTGGCGCACCAACCAGCCTCGATCTTTCCAAGTTGCGCGTTATACTGACTGACGTTAATGCGTCCCAAGTCATGCGAGACCGAGAATGGCGCATTACGACTAGCAACAACGTTAATTACAAACCAATTCAGTGGATTAACAAACAAGATCTAGGGATCGGAAACCACATTGTCCACTTCCCTGGTTCCGCTGAATCGGACACTTTTCATCAATCAGAAGAAGTATTGCAGCGTTACAAGGTCATTGGCTTCGAATTACGCCAACGCATACGGCCAGCGTTAATCACAGCCCTTTCTATCACCCTGGCGATTATGTGCACCCTGCTGATGCTTGCATTTACCTATATGGCGCTGCGGAGCAAAACAAGGATTCAAAAATTAGTACAAGGATTTATACAATATGCCGAGAAGGACGATGCCTTCCGATTCAAACTTCATTGGCATAACGAACTTGGGCTCCTAAGCCGGCAATTCAATCGAATGGCTGATGAACTTGACACCAATCGATCGCGCGCCATGGGGCTAGAAAAGCTCGCTTCCTGGCAGACTATCGCCAGAAAAATGGCACATGAAATCAAAAACCCCCTCACGCCGATTCAAATCATGATCGGGCAATTAAAAAGAAACTATAACGGTCACGATCAAGAATATATTCAATTGCTGGAAAAAGCGCATAATGTGATTTTAGAGGAAGTCACAAGCCTAAGGCGCATGGTTGATGATTTTTCTCAGTTCGCACAACTTCCTTCGCCGCGTTTTTCCATGCATGATGCGATGCACTGCGCTCGACAAGTGGTAGCGCTCGCAGAAGAAACTTATACGCCACACCCTGTGATCTACGAGGGCCCGAAGCACGAAATAATCGCGGAATTCGACGACCAGCTTATGAGGCATGCACTCCACAATTTAATTAAAAACGCTGCCGAAGCCGACTTGGAGGCATCCTACCCTATTATACTGAGGCTCAAAGAGGACGAAAACTTTCTCCTCTATGAGGTCGAAGATCATGGTCCAGGAATCCCATCCGAATTGAAAATGAGCATATTTGAGGCCTATGTTACAACAAAGCACACCGGACCAAATCCGGGCATGGGACTTGGTCTGGCCATTTGCCAAAAGATTGTCCTAGAGCATGGCGGTAAAATCGGGCTTGAAAGCACGCCAGGACGCACGATATTTAGCATATGGATTCCACGCGTGAACAAAGGAGCCCTCCCTTGAAAAAAGATTCAGGATCACTGCAGAACACTCGCGTGCTGATTGTGGATGATCACAGAAATATTCGGCTCAGCCTTCAGGTCATACTCGAAGCCGAGGGGGCAGTGATCTCAGAAGCTGCCACTCTCGCATCCGCACGACAAATGCTTGGTCTTCCCGCTACCGGATCTTACCTCCGAAAATTCGACCTAATTCTGCTTGATATCCGGTTACCAGACGGCAGTGGCTTAATGCTCCTAGATGAGCTCAAATCCGTAGGGATCGCAAATCACGCCGTGGTGATCAGCGGCGAAGGAACGACACAAGAAGCATTTAATGCCACAAATATGGGTGCGTTCGACTTCATCGAAAAACCTTTCACACCCGAACGCGTGCTAGTTAGTGCCAGACGATGTATTGAATTCAATCGCATAGAGCAGGCTAATGCCGACCTTAGCAAAAATGCAAAGTGCTCAGAAATAATCGGCGAACATCAAAAAATCAAAGACGTTCTCGCTGTGGTTGCCAAGGTTGGACCAACAAGTGGTCGTGTTCTGATTACTGGCGAGAGTGGAACTGGCAAAGAACTCATTGCCCGCGCCATACACAAAGCATCACCGCGTGCATCGAAGCCCATGATCAAAGTCAACTGTGCTGCAATACCCAAAAACCTGATGGAAAGCGAGCTATTCGGACACGAAAAAGGAGCCTTCACTGGAGCCATCAAAACTCGCCAAGGCGTTTTTGAACGTGCTGATGGTGGAACATTATTTCTGGATGAGGTCGGCGAGCTCGACCTAGATGTGCAAGCAAAATTGCTGCGTGTTTTACAGAACGGTGAATTTATCCGCGTTGGAGGGGATAAAACAATAGGCTCCGACGTGCGCGTGATATGCGCCACCAACAGAGACCTTAAGCAAATGGTCCAGGCCAACGAGTTCCGCGAAGATTTGTTTTACCGACTAAACGTGGTGTCAATTCATAGCCCGGCACTGCGAGATCGCCAAAGTGACATACCAACTTTAAGTAAAATATTTTTGCAGGAATGCTGTGAGGAACACGCGCTTGGACCAAAAGATTTCTCCCCGCGAGCAATCTCCCAACTTCGTTTGTATTCATGGCCAGGAAATGTTCGCGAGTTGCGAAACGTCATTGAACGATCCGCCATCCTTTCGTCAGACACCGTCATCGACACCCTGGAGGACCTCGGCGACCAGGAGCCAAAAAAAGCGCCAACAGCGACTAGCACTCACAGCAACGCACCTTCAACCGTCAGCGACAATCTGACTTTGGAGGTCGTCACGATGAGTTGGGAGAGTTTTAACGACTACGCAGGGCGAGAATACCTAAAATTTATCCTCAAACGGACGCAGGGCAACGTGAGCGAGGCGGCGCGGATACTCGATTTAGAACGGGCCTATTTGCACCGCCTGATGAAAAAACTAGGTGTACAGCGCGATCACACACTTGACGCTTGAGAACGACTGCTAAGCCTCAATTGATTGTTTCCATGAGCAAGACATATTTATCATCGCGTACAATTCTTTTCTCTTCATTGGTACGCCACCAGGTTTCTAGTGCGGAAAACTGTTCCTCAGAGAGCGGCCATGTGTTGCGCTGAGATTCTTTTTCGATCAATAGGTATGAAAAACCTCTTTCTTTCGTTGCCCCAACCTGTGACACACCTAAGACGTCAACCATTGATGGCACCAAATTACCCTGAACTAGGGCCGGGCCATCGTCATTTTCGCGAATATAGTCCATCGACTCTTGAAGAGCAGTAAGTCTCTCGGGATCTACTGGGCAGTGTTTCTTGAATGCTTTGCCACGCCAGACTCGACTGCCCAACTCCAATGCAGGAAATGCCAAAGCCAGCGTCAGCACAAAAAAGGCAACTAAGCGGCTGATCGATAGCGATCGTTTGCCAAGAAGATAAACGAAGCAGAAAACTGCGGGCGCAACCAACGGCGCTGCACGATGGTTCCCCCAATAACCACCAGCTATTCTAACAGAGACCAAAGCCACCAAACACACTACCGGAACTAGCGCTGGTACAAAATCTGCTCGCTTTGCAGCGAATTCCTTCGATAGGCTCTGCTGATTAAAAGTCACAAAAAGAAAGGGCAAAACCAAGCACCCGATCCTAATAAGCACCTGCCGAGCACCGTCATACGTTATTAATAATTGCAATCCAGCACCCTGTGCCACGGCATCAGTGTACAAAGCGGCCGGTCCAATTAAATATGGCCGCACCACAAAAACCCCAACAGCCCACACCACACTCACGATAAAAAATCCCAATGCAGATCGCGCGCGCTGCAGCTTCCAAAGAGCAGCACTCAACAGCAATCCAACCAGTGGATACTCCTCCTTACAGGCCAACGCCAAGGCGAACATGGCAAGCGCCGGAAGATCCCAGCCCAAGTAAAGGAAGGCAAGCATCCAAGACAGAGGAGCGAGAGACCAAGTCCCAGGATGTGCTGGATAAAATGCAGCATCGAGTGTTAGTGGGCTAAACAATAACATCGCACACGCAGCAATGCCCACCGACCAAGACACACTTTTTCGGTAAGCCAGCCAGATGGGAGCCAAGGCAGCGATACATAAACCTGCCATTTCTACACGAATGGCCACCAGTGCCGCAGGCGCAATAATGCGAAACGGAGAAAATAAAAACAAGATCGGATCAAAGTGATCATTGAATAGATTTAGGTCGCGTGTCGACAACCAAGGATTTAAATCGCCAATCGAAAGAAGCTGTATGGCTTGCGCGTAGATTCCCAAATCAAAATTATTAAAACAAAAATCTAACCACGCGGATTCTACCGGGTACCAAACAATGCCGACAAATACGGCAATAAGGATCAGTGCGTATCTCATCATTAGGCCTACTCTGGCTGCAGTGGAATGCGACTTCGTCTATATGTCGAAGCCAAATAAACAACAATTCCAGACCACAGAATCGCAAAAGACCAAAGTTCTTGATCCGTGACCACCTCGTGGAACATAAAAATCGCAATTAGAAATTTTCCTGTCGGCGAAATATAATTAATCACGCCTAGCGATGTCAGGGTCAAACCGCGAACTGCGTGCGCGAACCATAACAGTGGCAGCGCTGTCAGACCACCCCCAAGAACCAACAACCAGCTGTGCTCCTGCCACGCCTCTGCGAGAGCTGGATCCCTCTCAGATGTCAGCAAATAGAAACACGCTAGAGCGAAAAGAACTGTGGCTTCTGTGGTTAAAGCGCTCAAAGGCGGCGCTTTAACAAGCTTGCGGACGACGCTGTAAACGCTAAAGGTTACCGCTAGACCCACAGCCAAACCCGGCACGTGACCAATATTCAAGCCGTAGAGGACCACCCCAAGTACGACCAAACCAACACCTAACCACTGCCCAATGGTCAGTCTCTCTCGAAGAAATATCACGCCGATTGTCGCACTAAGAAGAGGAGCAAAAAAATACCCCAAACTCATTTCCACAACCTGGTGTCTTTCAACACCAACAATATAAATCCACCAGTTGGCTCCAATTAATAGTCCGGAAATAATCAACCACGGCCAGCGCCCACGATCAAGTGCGAGAATATCCTTAGATTGTCGGTCACCAACAAAAGAGAGAAGCACCAAGAATGGCAGACTCCAGATACAGCGATGCAAGAAAACAATAAACGCCGGGGTGCCCTCAAACAGACGCCAGAATAGAGGCATAACACCCCAAACCGCGTAGGCAGCGACTGCAGAACCCCAAGAAGAAAAATCGTTACGTTCGTGGGTCAAGATAGCGTTTCCTTATACGGAATTTTTTTAACTCAAAAGTCTCCAGGAGCCAATTCAGCATCCGCCACCCCAATTTGGCTTGAGGCCTGCGTCGCTGGCAGCTCCTCCACAAGGCGAAGTTTTGTTTGTATCGTTCGAGATTTTCGGGATGCATCCTCAATTTTACCAGCCGCTTCACCAAGCTTTTTCTGGACGCCATCGAGAATATCCCCAAACTTACCAAACTCCGTCTTAACGGCGCCCAAGACTTTCCAAACCTCACTCGATCTTTTTTGGATCGCCATCGTCTTGAATCCCATTTGTAGACTATTCAGAAGCGCCGACAACGTCGTCGGACCAGCTATCGTCACTCTAAATTCATTTTGCATTTTTTCCATGATACCAGGTATTCGCAAAACTTCCGCATAGAGTCCCTCCGTGGGGAAGAACATCACTGCAAAATCTGTGGTCTTTGGAGGATGGATATACTTGTCGCGAATATCCCGAGCTGAGACCTTCACTGCCATTTCAAGTTCTCTTCTGGCAGTTAGCGCTTGCTCAGCCATTCCTGCGTCTTGAGCATCCACAAGCCTTTGATAAGCTTCCTGGGGAAATTTGCTATCAATTGGCAAAAATACAACACCTGCATCTTCGTCCCTGCCCGGGAGTTTAACGGCAAATTCAACAATCTCTGCAGTCCTTCCCACTTTGGCGTTTGCTTCGTACTGATCTGGAGTCAATGTTTGCTCAAGCAGCATCGCAAGCTGCACCTCACCCCATGTACCTCGAGACTTGACGTTCGTAAGCACTCGTTTCAGATCGCCCACGCCGTTAGCTAGAGACTGCATCTCGCCCAAGCCTCGCTGCACCTGTTCCAAACGATCGCCAACGAGCTTGAATGATTCTCCCAGTCGACGTTCAAGCGTGCCTTCGAGTTTTTCTTCGACGGTTTTACGCATGGCCTCCAGTCGCTCGGCACTCTGCTTCTCGATGTGCAACAGCCTCTCATCGACGGTTTTTTGGAGATCGCGCATTCTTAGCTCATTGGTTTCCGCAATAGTCGACCATTGTTTAGACATCATCTCAAGCTGCCGAAGCTGGTGTTCTGAATTTTTTAAAACATTGCCACCAATCACGTCATGACCGCCGCGAATAGCTGCGGAAACTTCTTCGCGCAAGCCTTTATTAACCACGTTCGCGTCGGAGCGCGCTCGCGAGGATTCGTCGGCCAAACTCTGCCTGAAAAAATCTCGAAGTCCATCGATTGCGCGAACCTGCAGTTCCATTTGGCTTGCACCGCTGTAGCGCCTAATAAAAATAATTAGACCGCTCAAGCCAAGCAAATTAGCTAAACAAGCCAGCAATATTAACGCTGCTAAAGATTCACTCATGAAAACTTATCTCCACGATCAGCAAGTTCAGATATTGGCGAAGCTGCTGGGTTCATCTTAACAAAAATTGGTAAAAATAATCGACCCAATAGAATGCCCGCCAAAAATCCAGACAAATGGGCTAAGTAACTAACTTTTGGGTCATAGGTTTGCGGAAATAAGACCATCAACGAAAAACCAATCGCTCGCATGACCCGCTTGACCCACCAATTGCCTTGGTCGAAATGAACGTACAAAACAAGCCAAAGTCCCACCATGCCAAAAATCATGCCAGAAGCACCGAGCAGCTTTATGTGATCGTCGTAAAAATAAACGGCAACGGCATTTGAAACCACTCCAACGACGAGTGGCAATACCACCGAAGCGAACAAGCCAAAATAACCTTGCAGAATCCATGCGAAAAAAAGATAGACTGGCGCATTATGCAGCAAATGCATCATATCGCCGTGTCCAAGCAGAGCTGTAAATAGCCGCCAGTACTCATGAGACTTGATAATGCTTTCCCTGGAGACGTAAAAAAAATCAAATCTGTCAGGCGCACCCCAACTCAGGATGCAAGCCACGCTTGTTAACGCCACAATCACAGCCCCTGGTAAAGCACTCCCCTTCGGCGGCATCAGCTCAAATTTTGTCGGTGGTGGCTTCGGCGTCGGTAAAAAATCTTCACTGTTCGGCTCGCCGTCCGCGCCCTCAATGTCCTCATTATTTTGCAAAGTGACCCCGGATTAAGATATTTAAAACCACTCCAAGCTACATGGAAGGCCACCTAGAACCCAACAAAATCAGCAGATTTCAAAGCTCCTGTAGCAAGGGGAGGCACTCTCTTTATTTTTGCCCTGTTTTGCACCACATCTCATGTCGTAAGGGCCCGAAATCAAAGATGCTTTTTTGGATGTCAGCTCCGCTAGACATCCGCGGCCTTTTTTTGTTAAGACGATGCCTGGAATTATTCATCTACTATTGGGAATCGTTGACAAAATAATGGACACACCAGACCGCAATCCGCCCCAGACTACACAGCGCAGCTCAGGACATCCACTGCGAGCCAATCTGAATGAGAGGGATTCGCGCGAGGACCTTATTTCATCTCGTCTGCCAGGATTTTACGAATTGCCAGTTGGTGAACGGTTAGGTGTCATTTCAAAAGTGGCTGGGTTCTCAGAGGCCGAACGCTTCAACATGGGGCACTTTGGATCTTTGAACGGCGAATTGACGGACGTATTCATCGAAAATGCGATCGGGACGTTCTCATTACCTCTCGGTGTTGCCACCAACTTTCTTATTAACGGTCAAGACGTTCTCGTTCCGATGGCTGTAGAGGAGTCGAGCGTTCTTGCGGCCGCAAGTCACGGTGCAAAACTGGCTCGAGTGGGTGGAGGTTTTAGCACCTCGACCACCCCACCGATTATGACGGGACAAGTACAGTTATTCCTCAAAAAAGACTGCGATTTTAACGCTGTACTGCAATCCCGCAAAACTGACTTAATAGAATTCGCAAACCGAGGGCAGGACAGCCTCATCGCTCGTGGCGGTGGCGTGAGGGATTTGGACTGGCACTTTATTCCTGAAATGCAAAGCGTTGTCCTGCATTTGTATGTTGATACGCGCGATGCTATGGGTGCAAACATTGTAAATACGATGTGCGAGAGAGTTTCAACGATCATGCCAGAAATTCTCCCCTGCGATATCGGGCTTAGGATTTTAACCAACCTCACCGACCGTCGTCTTGCGAAAGCGGAATGTTTAATTCCAGCAAGCGCCTTTGATTCCCCAGAATTCAAAGGCAAGGACGTCGTAGACCGCATCGAAAAAGCTTATCTCTTTGGCTTTTATGATGTGCATCGTGCGACGACAAACAACAAAGGCATCATGAATGGCATCGACCCCGTATTAATTGCGACGGGGAATGACTGGCGGGCGATTGAGGCCGGAGCGCATGCTTGGGCTTGCAGAGACGGAAAATATCGACCGCTAGCCGTTTGGCGCAAGACACTTCACGGTGACCTACATGGGTCTTTAGAATTACCTATGGCAGTTGGCGTCGTAGGTGGAGTGACCAAACTGCACCCGACGGCCCAAGCTTGTCTGAAATTGCTAGGTAATCCCGACGCAAGCCTCCTAGCCCAAGTTGTGGTAGCCACCGGATTAGCGCAGAATCTATCGGCCTTGCGGGCTCTGGCATCTGAAGGCATTCAACGTGGGCATATGAGTTTACACCAAAAAAACTTGGACCTTTTACAACAGCGCGTCAGTCACGCTGCTGCGAAAAATTGAAAATATCCGCTGGGAGCAATAAACTTTTGAGAAGCATTCGGGTTTTCATTCCAGGCAAAGTCATGTTAGCAGGCGAATATGCCGTGCTGAGGGGCGGTCACAGCCTAGCCGCCGCGCTGACCTGCGGAATGACCATCTCCGTTGAATGGGATCCACACGCGGCCAAGTGGGAAATTCACAGCAACCTCTGGACCGAACCAAAATTCGTAGAAGACGATCACTCACCTCAAAGCGAAATGCTTTGCCGAGCTATTCAATTTGTCGCCAAACGAACTGGGATGCACGGAGGCAAAATAACCGTATCTTCTGACATTGAAATTGAGCACGGCATCGGTTCCTCGTCCGCACTACGCCTTGGGATTTGTGCCGCATTCTTCACGCTTAACTCGCCATCTGCCTGCCAATCTAAACAAATCCCTCGCCAAGCCATCGAAGCCGCCTGGCAGCTTCAATCTGAAGGCCAAGGCATTGCTAGCGGCTACGACATCGTTGCACAATTTGCAGGTGGCTTAGTTGAATTTAACTATGAATATGAAGACAACAAATGGAAACCCCACTGGTTCCGTCACGACCTTGACGCTATAAGTGAGATCGTGCATGTTTTTGTTGGCGGAAACGGCGCCCCAACGACTGAAACTCTACAAACAATGGCATCTTGGCTCGAGGGTGGAAATCGCATTGAACGACTCATGGACACGTCGGAGTCACTTGTAGACGCATTCAATATGGCCATACAACGCCCATCAAGTGCTAACGTAAAACGACTTATCGCGACAACTAGCTTGTCCCGAGGCTTGTTTATGGGCAATCCGCACTTCCCCAACTCAGTGGCAGCGGCGCTCGCGGAAGTCCCAGGGCTAGACCAAACGTGGAGCTGGAAAACGACAGGCGCGGGAGGCGAGGACGCCATTTTGCTCATAGGCGGGGTCCTAGAAACCAGGGAAGCGGCGAAACGCCTGTGGAAAAACGGCTGGCATAGACTAGAACACTCATTCTCAATGGAAGGCGCGCGCATCTTGGATGTTCGCTCGTTTGAACAGACTACCGAAAAAGCTAAGACCGCCGGATCCACTGTTGCAAATAGCGCCAGGACTAAAAATACCAAGGAGCCCTCGGTATGAGCGAGAGATTTAACCCAACCTCTCCGGCTATAACGGCGATAGCGCCTAGCAATATTGCGTTCGTAAAGTATTGGGGTAAACGAGACGTCGAAAAACAGTGGCCCGCAAATGATTCCGTTTCGATGACTCTATCTGCAAGCAAGACTATAACGACGGCTAGACGAAATTTAACTGCATTCGACTCATTCCAAATGAACGGCATGACCGTCACGTCCAAAGACCTGCCGGAACATAAAGTATTTCGCCACTTGAATCGCGTGAGAGACCACCTCAAGCTATCAGGTCACCTTGATTTAAAAAGTTCAAACACATTTCCTATGGGCTGTGGCATTGCGAGCAGTGCCAGTGGATTTGCTGCACTCACTCTGGCTTCCGCAGCCGTTTTAACTGATGCACAATCATGGGAAGATTTGGCGGCATACGGTGCAAACCGTGAGACACTCGCACACCTAGCTCGTCTTGGCAGCGGAAGCGCTTGTCGCAGTTTTTTTGGCGGATTCACACGCTGGTCCGCCGGCGCCTCTCCTGACATGCAAAAAATCACTCAAGATTTTACGCCGCAGCATTGGAATTTAGCTGACATTATTGTCGTCTTGTCAGCTGAAGAAAAACTAGTTTCATCATCGCAAGCGCATTTGGCAGCATGGGGTAGTCCTTTTTTCCCAGCAAGACTCGCCGGGCTAGATCATCGACTTAAGCTCGTCCATCAGGCCATAAAATCGAGAGATCTCGAGGCGCTTGGGAGCGAACTGGAATCGGACGCAATTGAAATGCATTCAGTGGCGATGACAGGTTCGCCTCAAGTTAATTACTTTAGCCCTGCAACTACAAAGTTTCTTGCCTGGGTCCGCACCCAGCGCAACTTAGGCGAATTACCCGCATGGTTCACAATCGATGCTGGCCCGAATGTGCACCTCATCTGCGATGCCAAACACGCCGAAGCAATTGTAAGGCTTGTGAAGAATGCCTGGAGCAAAGCAAGCGTCATTATAGATTGCGTTGGGGAAGGGCCTCGTTTTTTTAGAGGGGAAATGGAGAAGGATCATGTCTGATTTGATTTGGCCTTCCGACGGCAATCAAACTAGCTCTGGCGAAAAATCGATGAGCTTCGCTTTCACCCAAAATCTCGGTTTTAGTGGCATGCCAATTCGCGGCGAGGCCACAGCACGCGCTGCCGGAAAAGTTATTCTCGTAGGCGAACACGCAGTCGTATACGGTGCTAAAGCCGTCGCCATTCCACTGCTATCGCGGACCATGAAACTGCATATTTATACCGACCGCGTGACCACTGGGACGCCGCGAATCAAGTTTCAAATCGCGGGAAAGCCAGTACAGAACGCTCTGATTGAAATGATTCATGAAGCCTTTGAGGTCTTGCAAATTCCAAAATTCAACCTCTCCATTGATGGACAAAGCTCTCTCATGTTAGGGGCTGGCGTTGGATCATCCGCAAGCCTCTGCGTCAGCATTCTCCGTGGACTCTGCCAAGTTTGTGGAATCTCACTGCCACCCGCAAAACTTTCAGTACTTGCCAATAGGCTCGAACGGCGTTTTCACGGCAATCCATCGGGTCTTGACACGTCGGTTGTCGCACTCGAACAGGCCATTTTATTTGAAAAAGGCCGGGATGCCGAGGCCATCACGATTAATAAACCAAAAGGCTCAAACCTGCCTTGGTGCTTTGTACTGCTTGATACCGGCGTCAGATCTCCGACCATTAACATGGTACGAATTGCGGAACCTTGGTTCAGATCTCAAGGTCCGACCATCATCCACAAGTTTAACGAGATTACGTCTAATGCCGTGAGAGCTTTACGGGACGGCGACACGGCGATGATGTCCACCGCAATGCGACAAAGCCATGATCTTTTAACGTCGGCAGGTGTGGTCACGACACCTGTCTCCGAAATGATTGAGAAAGCCATGGCGGCTGGAGCCCTCGCAGCAAAAGTGACCGGAGCGGGAGGTGGAGGATGTATCCTTGCGCTCTTCCCAGCCACAAAATGTGACGAATCCATCGCACTCTTGCGGCAAGATATCGGCAACGAACGCATTCACCCACTTTTTATTCCATGATTGAGCTCGGCATGATCACTAATACTTCTGAGAAAACCCCCATATCTATCGCCTATAGTCCCGACACAGACGATGCCTTCATGGTCCATGCATTGCGCGAGAAACGCGTCGATTGGGGGCGTTTTGTATTCACGTTTACGATCGGAGACATTCAGGAGTTGAACGACGCCGCGAAACTCGGCACATACGACATCACGGCCATCAGCGTTGGCGCTTACCCTAGCCTTCGAGAAAAATACTTAATGATGCCAGTTGGCGCCAGTGTTGGTGATGAGTTTGGTCCAGCCATCGTGACAAAACCAAATAGCCATCTAAAAGCATGCGACCTCCGAGGAAAACGAATCGCAGTCCCCGGGCTCACCACAACCGCACACATTGCCGCACAGTCGTTGATTGGCCCTTTCGAAGCGGTTCCTATGTACTTCATGGAAATACGGGATGCGGTGCTCGCTGGCAGCGTAGACGCTGGAATTTTGATTCACGAATTACAACTCGACCCCGAATCAGCTGGATTAAGAAAAATTGATGACTTGGGAAGACTATGGCACGACCGTCACAAGCTGCCATTGCCGCTTGGGGCAAATGCTATTAAGCGCGACCTTCCTCCCGATGTTATTTCCGAGCTGACAAAAATCTATCGCAAAAGCGTCGAAGTGGGACTTGCCAATCGCGAAGACACCATTGCGAGCGCCGTCAGTAGTGCTATTGCTCGTGACTCTCTGGATCAAGCCAAGGGAGATCTTTATATTTCCATGTACGTAAACGAGCGAAGTTTGGAATTTCAAGATGACGTTTTAAACAGTATTCACATCCTCTATGAGCAAGGGGCACGAGACGGTATTTTTGAGGCCATCAATCTGAAAGAACACGTTTGCGTTTGATGAATTAGGAGCATTGTCTATGATGCGAGATATTTCTATAAAAGTTGATCAAGGCGAGCGCCTTAATGAGAGTGAAGCACTTTGGCTCTATAAGCACGCAAACCTTACCGAGTTGGGTCGTCTGGCAAACCGCGTTAATCTTCGCAAAAATGGCAAGGCGGTGTACTACAACATCAACCGTCACATCAATCCGACTAATATTTGTGCGCTATCTTGTAAGTTCTGCGCCTACAGCAAAAAAATCGGAGAAGAGGGCGGCTACGCCTATGAGATTGACGAAATGATTCAAAAGGCTGGGGAGGCCATCGCTCAGGGCGCAACCGAATTGCATATGGTGGGCGGATTACACCCCCGCTGGAACTTCCAGCGTTATGTGGACATGATTGCTGCCATGCATAAAGCATATCCAGATGTTCACTTGAAGGCTTTTACAGCAGTAGAGTTAGATTGGATGGCTCGTAAAGCTCGCAAAACAATTTCCGAAGTCATGTGCGAACTTCGCAATGCAGGTTTGGGGTCTTTCCCCGGAGGTGGAGCTGAAATTTTCCACCCTGAAGTCAGGGATAAAATATGCGACACAAAGGTTTCAGGAGACCAATGGATTGACACACATCGCACGGCCCACCGACTAGGACTTCGTAGTAATTGCACGATGCTCTACGGTCACATAGAAACCTACGAGCACCGCGTTGACCACATGCGTCGACTTCGAGACTTACAAGATGAAACTGGCGGCTTCAATGTCTTTATCCCGCTGGCGTTTCAACCCTTTCAAAATGAGATGGGAATTAACCGTTACACCTTTGGATCAGACGACCTGAGAACTATCGCGGTCGCGCGACTGTTTCTCGACAATTTTAAGAACATCAAAAGCTATTGGGTCATGCTTGGCCAGGATACAGCTCAATTAGCTCTTCAATTTGGCGCCAATGATCTCGATGGGACCGTTTTGGAAGAAAAGATATCTCGAGCTGCGGGAGGCCGCGCAGGGATGATTATGACACGTTCCAACCTAGAAAGTCTGATTCGACGCAGCAATCGGATACCTGTCGAGCGCACAACCCTTTATCACCCGGTTAAAGAAGACGAAAAGGCTTTCCTTGTGCCCGTTAGCGATGACAGCATGGACGAGATCACTCATGACATGCTCCGATCGCTTGAAACCGGCGAAACATTCTCTCCTTCTAATCTTTGGAAGATCGCAATGACGGCACCTCTGCATTCTGTCGCTGCCGCTCTTGATGCGTCGGGTAAAAAGACTCCGAGGGAATTATCTTTGACCGAATCGGTAACGCTTAGCGAGTCTGATCTTGTTTCCGCCGACCAGGCCAAAGATGCGCTGAGAAGTCTTCTTACGGATGCGAAAATAAAAAGAATTTCGAACGAAGTGACCTCGACAGCGATCATTCTTGATTTTGGTAGTACCAATGAAATACCTCATGTCGTTGATATTCTTGGCGCATTAAAATCCGTCAATCCTAACTCGCCAATTATTATTCACGGCGTTTCATGGATCAACCAAACCGCAGAGAGCCTTAGCTGTAAGCCAACTGAGCTGTTATCGAGCTTACGCAATTTAGGCCTTGAGGCACTCGAAGAGTCGACCCAAGACTCTGAAGTACTAAGCGTTGCCACAAAATGGTCTCTATTTGAGAGCGCACAGTCTGCCGAGATCGCCGTCATCCCAACGCTAACTTTTAAATCACTGGGGAGCTCCCCAGACTGGTCTGCATGGGCGGACGATGCTACCGAGATGCGCTCACGGCTAGCTTCCAATAAGTTGATATTTGCTATTTCAATCCGCGTTGCAGCAAATAGCCTGATAATGCCGAGCGAGTACCTGAAAGCCCTGGCTTTGACTAGACTGTTGCTACCAATGCCCTGCGAGATATGGACGCCCGTTTGCGACATGCCCGCACTCTCGCCTCAGCAAGGACTTGGGGCAACGACCGACCAACACCCCGCAATGAAGCTCATTTCGACGGCTAGGTCCTTTGGTAGCGCCGGCCTTGGGTTCGTTTCCGCTAATACATTGAATCTACTGCGCGTGTGCGAGGACATTAGAGCCTCAGGTGGGTTACCTCGTTTGACAGGCCCTCGCCAGAATCCGCTAGATCTATCGTCAAGTCTTCTAGAGGTACTATCAAGACTACCGCACACCCCCCCGGCTACAGCCTTGAGGTTTTGAGTTATTGATGACGCGTAGTAAACTGGTGTTTAAAGAGCACTTGAAAGGTCAAGGGAGACAGTAGGCGTATGAATCAGGATGATCAACTCCCTCCAAATCCACCGAAAATTAGACCCAAAGATTTTGATACTGACCTATCAACATTGCCTCCCCTGACAGCGCAAGCCGAGGGCGGCGAAGTAAATCCCTACTCTGCCACTAGCGACTATCGCGGCAGCCTCAATAGTGACCCAATGGAGCAAGGGAGCCTATCGAAATTTTTTGAGCGCTTTGCACCGGCATCTGGTTGGACACCACAGTTGGTGATCACCGCTATTTTCATCGGTTCGTTTATATTGAGCGTGCTTTTCACGTCCGCTATTTTGGCCGGTATTATTGAAATTCATCCTGCTGCAATCAAAGGATTTTTCAAATCAATCCTTGGTAAGAGCTAAATCGGACACTCTCTATGAAATTACTAATAGACCTTCTTCACTTTATCCAGCCGTATGGGACATACAGCTACATTGTTATTTTAGGCGTATTGCTCGCTTGTGGATTCGGCCTACCTTTGCCAGAGGACATAACATTAGTCGCAGCAGGAATTCTCGCGGCTCGAGATATCATTGATTTTAAAACGACCGTAGCACTGTGCATGCTGGGAGTCCTCTTGGGTGATGGAATCATTTTTGGACTCGGCAGCCGCTATGGCACTAAACTACGAACAACTAAATTCTTTAGCCTGATTTTGCCAGAGCGCAGGGACGCAGCCGTTAAAGCGGTCTTCCAAAAATACGGGGACAAGGTCATTTTCATGGCCCGATTTATGCCAGGCCTCCGCACGCCACTTTTCTTTGCAGCAGGAAGTTATCATATCAGCGTTTGGAAATTTCTGGCACTTGACGGTCTCGCCGCACTGATTTCTGTACCGCTTTGGGTTTACGTCGGTTTTTTATTTGGAGCGAATCTCGAAGAACTCGAGAAGGTCGTTCGCAAGGCTCAATTTGGTATCTACGCCGGCCTAGTTGTATTGGTGCTCCTCTTCGCGGGTGCCTACTTGGTAAAAAAACGCTACCTTCGAGCCGAATGATTAATCTCAAATGCCACAAAAAAAGAGGGCGGGTTGTTGATCAACCCGCCCTCTCAAATTGGAGGCTATCTCATGAAGAAGCTTTGTTTTTGCTACTCCTGAAACGCTTTACGAACACTGAGTACGGACCAGCCGCACTCAATTGCACGCCGATTAGTAACCAGGTGCGTAGCCGTAGCCATTGTAGCTTTGGCTGAAGTTGCTGTTGTAACGGTAGTAGTTGTAACCGCCGCAGTTGTTGTAGCTCTGCGCGTAGTTCCAGTTGTAGTAGTAACCATGGTAGTAATAGGTTGGGCTGTACATATTCCAGTTGTAACTAGGATCATAAGAAGCAGAAGAAGAATAGCTTTCAGAGTAGCTATAGCTTTCTTGAGCTACTGGAGCACACTGTGGCTGACATGGCTTGCGAGGAGCGCAGCAGCTTTGACGAGCGGCTTTTTTAGCTGCTCTAGCTTCTTTGCGGCAGCAACGGCGCCATCCGAAGCTCTCAGTCGATGTTGTCTTGTCAAGTTCATCAACAGTCGTCTCAGGTGCTTTAGATGTTTCAAAAGTAGAAGCAACACTAGCATCAGAAATATCAGTCGTGTTGGTTACACGCATTTCTGCTTGATCGTTCATTTCCTTACCGTTTGCATCAACTGGAACACGAATAATCGTGACCGCTGGAAGCTGAGCACTGTAAGCTCTAGCCGCTTCTTCGGAAACTGCTCTGTTTGATGATGCCTCGTTGAGTGCGCCGCATGCTGATAACGCGATGACGGACGCTAAAATTGCTAACATACGCATTCGAATCTCCTTAAATATTAAGATAATTGGTCAAAAATTAACCAAGCGCGACCCTGATTATTAAATCTAAAATAATGTGTCAACTATAAAGTATTTTAATTTTTAATGATTTGTTTTAATTAAAATAAATCTTTTTAATTACAGTATGTTATAGAAGCCCTGCGGAGCGGTAAATAAATGCTCCGAACGAAGACCCACCGCAAGTCGGCTAAGGTATTGGTCTTTAGGGATATCTTGAGCGCCTAAACTCTTGAGATGCGGGGTCATAAACTGGACCTCCAATAGGGTCATGCCGCACTCCTGCATGAGTTTAGTTAACGCCCACAGCGCTATTTTAGAAGCGTCTGCCTGCCGGCTAAACATGCTCTCAGCGTTAAATACTGCCCCCTGCGTTAGACCATAGAGTCCGCCCACGAGATCGCCTGTTTCATTCCATATTTCAACACTATGCCCAAAACCTAATTCAAACAGGCGCGTGTACGCGCTTTTTATTTCTGCAGAAATCCAGGTTGGATCGCGATTCGCACACCCTTCAACAACATATAAAAAATCCTGATCAAATGTAATTTTGTATCCGCTTTGGCGAGCGGTGCGCCGCAATGATTTTGAAATATGAAATTGATCTAGAGGAATAATCGCTCTCGGATCCGGGTTATACCAAAGTATTTCACCATTATCGGGATCTGGCATAGGAAAATAGCCGCCTCTATAGGCGGCTATAATGAGCTCGGGACTAAGTACCTCTTGAAAAGGCATCATCCTACTCTGGTGTACCGGCACGCGCCATTTCGGCCAATTCTGGTGCACTCCGATGGCCAGCCAGAACAGAAACCATATCCGGTGTCTGCTGCCAAACAACCATATTGAGCTTGTCGCTTCCATAAACGCGATACTTAATGCCGCGGTAATCAGCTTCCTCGCCTTGGTATTTCATATCAGACATTTTACCGGGAACCATAAAGTGATGAAGGTGCTCGTTACCACGCTCTGGACTAACATAGTTAATCGCTAAGACCTTCATAACATCATAGTCAATAATCGACACACCCTCAGGATTCCATCCTTTAAATGGACGAAGAATACTCGGGCGAAAATCTAAACCTGGGACTGCGCCAACAAATTGTCGAATTTCCTCGAGATCAGATGACGGAAGATTTGTTCGACCCTCGGGGTCTTCCTCCAGCGCCATGGCTTCATAGCCAATATGTTCGACAATATCAATTTTGTTTATTTTTCTAGGCATAAAAATATACAGAGCAGCTCCGACAATTCCCAAGAGTATCGCGATTAAAACCGTGCGACGCAGAATATTGCTCCAAAGTTCCGAGCGCTCAACCTCGGCGATTTCGCTTGCCTCCATAGTTTCTCGAATCTGGTCATCCTGCGCAAGATTACGCAGCTTATGTTTCAGCGCTTCAGAACCACCGATGTTTCCAAGGGCTGATTGAAACTTCCCACGATTGATCTGGAACTGCTCCAGCTCTTTTTGTTTTGCATTAAGGACTGCATTGAACTGCGCCTGAAGATTCTGAGGGAGCTCACCGTCAAGATAGTCAGCAATATAACTATAAAAGAGATCCTCTCCCTTTAATTCTGATTTGTTACCAGCCATGCCTATTCTCCTTCCTTAGACGCGAATCGCGTTCACTGCTAGATGCTTTTGCGCATCCGCCAACAACTGGCGAATCACCGTCTCGTTCGTTGAAAATATTTTGGCAGCTTCGTGGATTTCAATACCTGCAACATCCACAGCGAACAGCGCCGCTCGCTGCTCGATTCCTAGCGCTTTCATGCTTTGTAGAATAGGTACAGACCATTCATGAAATTTTTCAGCTTTAACTTTTGCCCAAGCCTTCCAGGCTAATGCCATTAAGAGAACACCTGGAGCCGTATTAGACTTCACTTGTGAAAAATCCTGGAGCAATAAGCGAAAAACTTCTTCCGTCAAACGCTCGCCACCCTCGCGACTAAGAGTCAATAATGCGCCAAAACGGAACACCACGTCGGCCCGCTCGTAATATTGATCCATATAGAGAGCCAGCTGTTTTTCGGTAAAACCGTTGGTGAGGCCTTGAGCCATATCACTCTCCTAAAATAGGTTCTGTCACAGTCATAGTTTTGGGCACAGTCTGCGGCACAGTCAGGGTCAGAAAACAAACCAAAAAAATTATTTTCATCTATCATACCAGGGATTTGCCAACGAACTCAAGCCACGAGGTTCCAATCATTACCCGGTAGACAAATGCCTCGAGGCATGACACCCTTTTGCTTTGCGCACAAGGGTTCGCGCAGGATATCGATAGCTAAAGGTCAAGAGCTGTGCACTCCTCGGATTTATCAAAATGGCTGATTGTCATACCCGCGCGACTCAAGTCAGAACGCTTACCCAATAAGCCACTTGCAGATTTGAGCGGAAAGCCACTGATCGCGCGAGTTTTTGAAAATCTTTTACCTTTACAAACCGCTGGAGCGAGGCTGATCGTGGCACTTGACCACGAAACCACCGCTTCTGCATGTGAAAAACTAAACATCCCCTACATGATGACCAAAGAGAGCCATCAGAGCGGGACTGATCGCTGTGCGGAAGTTGCACAAAAACTGGCGAGTTATCCGTTTGTTTTGAACGTCCAGGGCGACGAGCCATTTGTTAATCTCAATGACCTCCAAAATCTCATGAAAGAGCTTGAAAATAAGACCTGCAAAATGGCTACGCTGGGGTTTAAACGTTCAGACCGACTTGGTTATGAAAATCCTAACGTGGTTAAAATTGCATTAGGCTCGGACTCAACAGCGATTTATTTTAGTCGCGCGCCAATTCCGTTTGATCGCGAGGCGATGCGGACAGGTGCAGGTGCAGGTGACATAGTGTATACGCAACATCTTGGAGTGTATGCGTATCACCGAGAACGCTTGGTGGATTTTTGTGCCCTGCCGCCATCAGACCTAGAACGCTCAGAAAAGCTGGAGCAGCTGCGAGCCGTGAGCGCGGGTTGGAAAATTCACGTGACGGTGGCGACGACGACATCTGTAGGCATTGATACCCCGGAGGATCTCGAGATCGCGCGAAGGACATTTAATGGCTAATACATTTGGACAAATATTCCGTGTCACAACGTTTGGAGAAAGCCATGGCCCAGCCGTCGGTGTAGTAATTGACGGTGTCCCAGGTAATTTGCCAATAGATATTCAGATCATCCAATCCTGGCTAGATCGACGTAGACCAGGACAGTCTCATCTAACATCTCCACGCGATGAATCTGATCGTGTTGAGATCCTCAGCGGCATCGAAAATCATAAAACATTGGGCGGTCCGATCACGCTCATCGTAAGAAATAGTAACACCCGTCCTGCTGATTACCAGGAGCTCAATAAGGTTTTCCGACCTGGTCACGCGGATTTTACAACCCTGCAGAAGTATGGCGTCACTGCCTCGAGCGGGGGTGGAAGATCCAGCGCCCGCGAAACAATCGGCCGAGTTGCCGCGGCAGCCGTCGGTTGGCAGATGATAAGACAGCTCCATCCAAACTTTGACGTGGTGGCATGGGTTCGATCGGTTAAAGACATTACGATGAAACAAGACTCCGCGAAGCAAACTACAGACGAGCTTGTCACAAGGGCCTTGGTCGAGCGAAATCCAACGCGCTGCCCTGACCTTGAAACCGCGACCAAAATGGAAACCTTAATTGAAGACGTCAAGGCTAAGGGCGATAGCTTAGGCGGGACCATCCGCTGTGCCATTCAGGGGCTGCCAGCGGGACTCGGGGAGCCTGTTTTTGACAAACTTGAGGCTGATCTCGCTAAAGCTGTAATGAGCTTACCTGCGACCAAGGGTTTTGAAATTGGGAGCGGTTTTATGGGCACCTTGATGACGGGTAGTCAGCATAACGATGCTTTTGTCATTAAAGAGTCGCGTATTGGCACCCGCACTAACAATAGCGGGGGAGTGCAAGGCGGAATATCTAATGGAGAAATCATTAGTTTTAATGTTGCCTTCAAACCAGTCTCCACGATTTTTTTAGTACAAGACACTGTTGACAGGACTGGAGCAGAGATTAAATTCAAGCCAGCTGGCGGGCGTCATGACCCATGCGTTTTACCTAGGGCTGTACCCATGGTGGAGGCTATGGCGACTCTGGTGATCGCAGATCATGTGCTTAGGCACCGAGCCACAGCGCCACTAATCGAATCTTAATTTTAAGATTCGTAGAATTGCCAGTATGTGGTGAACAAAGGACCTAAACTTTAAAACTTGTTACTGAGGAGATGCCTTCATGCAATTCAGTTCGATGAAAGTTTTGCGCCGAATAGGTTTGGTTTTGAGCTTCGCGTTTGCCTCTGTGGCTCAAGTGTCTGTTGCATACAATTTGCCTTCCAGCCAAGAAAAACCGCTCAATGATGATAGCATTCAGGCGCTTCAGAAAATTTCGAAGGGCGTTTCCCTGGTGGCTCGTCACGCAGAAAAAGCCGTCGTATTCGTAAGCGTATATAAGACAACGCGCGGGCTTCCTCCTGGCATGATTGATCCCTTTGAATTCTTTTTTGGTAATCCGGGCGGAGGAAACGGTGGAGGAAACGGCGGTGCTCGCCGAGGGGAGCCCCGGCAACAGCAACGTCGCGAAGAGGGTCTTGGTTCCGGTTTTATCATCGACCTAAATCAAGGATATATCATGACAAACAATCACGTTGTGCAGGATGCCGACGAGATTCAACTTAAATTCCCAAATGGCGATACTCACGAGGCCAAAATCGTCGGTCGTGACCCAAACACTGATATTGCCATCGTTCAGGTGAAAGAAAAATCCTACAACAAAAATGGACTATCGCAACTCGTTTTAGGCAACAGCGACGAAGTAAACGTTGGTGACTTTTCGGTCGCCGTCGGTGCTCCATATGGTCTTGAAGCCAGTGTAAGCTTCGGAATTATTTCTGCCATGGGGCGCGGTAGCCTTCAAATAACTCAAATGGGAAACTTTATTCAGACTGATGCCGCGATCAACCCAGGCAACTCCGGGGGCCCGCTGCTGAACGCCAGTGGACAAGTCATTGGAATGAACACGGCGATTTACTCCCGCAGTGGTGGTTACAACGGAATTGGTTTTGCTGTACCGAGCAACTTGGCCCGCCGGATTGCGGAACAACTGATTAGCGGCGGCAAGGTCACCCGTGGCTATATTGGCGTTGGTTTGCAGCCGATCGACTCGGAACTGCAGAAAAGCCTGAACCTGCCAAAAGACACACCGGGCACTTTAGTTGCGCGTATTGTTGAGGGTGGACCAGCGGACAAAGCAGGCATTCAGCCGGGAGACGTCATTACTTCGGTTAATAAAAAATCTGTGCGCAATGAAAGCGAAGCTATTAATGCGATTGGTCTGATGCAACCTGGTAACGCGGCCAATATCACGATCGTTCGCAACGGCAAGACAAAGGAGGTCGTGGCAAAAATTGGCGAATATCCGGGAGATGAGTCTGAAGCCCGAACTAAAGTCATGAATAAGGATGAGGGAGCATTCGGTCTTGCGCTCCAGAAACTCACGCCTGAAAAACGCCAGCAATTTAACCTGGACAGCAAGCAGGGCTTGCTGATTATTGACGTAGCACAAGGCAGTGAAGCCGAGCGCGTTGGCCTTCAGCCCGGAGACCTCATCATGGCGGTCAATAATAAGCCTGTTGGCGATGTTGCAACCTTCAAAAATCAGGTGAAACAATCAGGAGCTAGAGTCCTTTTGCGAGTTGAGCGCGCAGGCCAGTACTTCTTTGTTCCGCTGAAAAATAAATAATTGGAAAACTGCATGGATCGCTTGGCCGCTAACCTTATACAAGACTTGTCGCAAGTTCGCTGGACACCCTCCCAAGGGACCAGCGTTTTGCTTTCCCAGTTGGGCTACGAGCATGGATTTTGGGGTAAAACAGCGCCCTCCATTGATGAAATCAAACCGCATCATGTGAAGCAAGTTCACGGTCGCTGCGTAGGTGAAGCAAGCGAACAAGACATTTTCACGGCAAATCCTAGAATTGAAGCCGATGGTATTTTCAGCACCAAAAATGACGTCCTAGCTGTTAAAACTGCTGACTGCCTACCGGTGCTCGTAGCAAGCGACAAATTCTCAATTGTCATGGCTATTCATGCTGGGTGGCGCGGCTTAACCGCTGGAATTCTTCTTGAGGGACTGAAAATTGCTCAAATTCACACTCAAACTGCAAATTTAAAATTTATAATTGGCCCAGCGATTTCTCGAGAAGCCTTCGAGGTAGGCCCAGAGGTCGTCGAGGCACTAGGGAAAAAATCTTGCGGACTTCCGGAATTATTTTTGGCCTTTGCGGTCTCAAAAGGCAAAAAAGATCGATGGCACGTTGATCTTCAAGTAGCAGCGGCTTTACAATTAATAGCTGCAGGAGTTAGGCCACAGAATATCGAAGTCATGCGCTGCTGTACAAAATCCGACATGGCCGAGGCCCCGGAAGGAACACTCAATGACAGAGAGTTCTCTTGGCACAGCTATCGACGCGATGGAAAATCCTGCGGAAGCAACTGGGCGTGGATTCGAGGACAAACAGGGAAACCTTAGTTTGCAAGTCGTTTGGAGGATGAAGGATGGATTCCAGGAATTTCTTTAAGGACATCAAAGCTCTTTCATCCTTTGCGGAGGCAACAAATACCGTTTTACACACTCCGCTGCCTTCAGATTGGTGGCTTGTAGTTGCAGATGTTCAGGGTTCAACCTCTGCCATCGAGTCTGGTCGGTATAAAGACGTTAACACCGTGGGCGCTGCGACGATTATGGCCGTGATCAACGTGGACAGGACTACAGAGATACCTTATGTGTTCGGCGGTGACGGAGCTACTTTAGCAGTGCCTCCCCACATGATTGACGGTACTCGGGCTGCCCTATTGGCCTCCCAAAAAATGGCAAAAGAAGGTTTCAATCTCGACTTGCGGGTTGGCCTGATCCCTACATCCGATGTCTTATCGCAAGACCTGTGGTTGGGCGTGGGAAAATACTGGCAAAGCAAAAACCTCGTCCAAACGAGTCTTAGTGGATTTGGTTGGAGTTGGGCGGAAAGCACCGTCAAGCACCCCACGAACGGTCGAAAATACTTGGTAAA
>Ga0214921_10000882_pt1 | contig 53410 bp, 42 predicted proteins | sample LL1505_MetaG_FD_177992 | JGI IMG/M metagenome (GOLD analysis project Ga0214921, IMG submission 177992) | Freshwater microbial communities from Lake Lanier, Atlanta, Georgia, United States - LL-1505 | ecosystem: Environmental > Aquatic > Freshwater > Lake | place: USA: Georgia | collected... | reverse complement strand
TAATATACCCAGTTTCAAAACAACAAATTTACAAAAAATGCAGGATTATTTCAAATATGTATATCCACACTTGAATACCATTTTTCAATTTCATCTTTACAAGAACTTTCGTGGATTATCATTTCGGTCATATTGTCGTGGGAAAGCAACTATGCATAAAATATGTAAAAGTATTGTGGAAAATAAGAAAACATTAGTAGGATTTGGTGATTTTTCACAACATCATGGTTTAGTAAAAAAACATCCAACCGCTCCTATACAAAAATTCAAAAATGAATTACGAAAATATTGCGATGTAATAGAAATAGATGAATGGGGAACAAGTAAAACATGTAATTTATGTAAAACTCCAATAGAGTTATACAAAAATAAAGTAATAAGAAAGAAAAAAGATGGAACATATACAAAAGCAAGAATATCTCAAATCAATAGTGTAATCCGTTGCAAACTCAACGAGTGTAAATTATGCTGTATGGATAGAGATATTAACGCATCTAAAAACATTCTATATTTATTGCAATTACAACAAGCAGGAAAAAGAAGACCAGAATGTTTTAGTCCAAAGATTATGAACGATTGTGATACTCCTTTAGAGGAAGATAAACATATCGTGGCGTGAAATCCGCAATTACCTTTTGTTTATTTTTTTAACGTTTATAATGGGCGTTTTAAATGTGCAAAGGTGTAAACAAATACCAGATTATTTTCCACTAATCCATGTTTTAAGATATCATATATATTATTAACCAATACTATTTCCATTGTATCTCTAAAAAATATTTTTTTATTTTCTAATGATAATAATGCACTATCATGCGACTTTGTTATTATATCAAATGATGTTAAATTTAAATTTTTAATAGATTTACTCGTTCGAACCATTTCTTTATATTCATCTATCTCTTTTTTTAATATTAATTCTAAATCGTTTTTATTTTCGTATGGAATTAATACTTTTTTAATACCTACATTATAAGCACCATTTAATTTACTGTGAAGACCTCCTATCGCCAAAGAGTTTCCCATTAAATCAATCTCACCTGTAAGTGCTATATCATTTCTTACTGGAATACCTGTTAAACGCGATATAATACCCAATGTAATTGTTCCACCTGCACTTGGTCCATCCTTTGGTGTTGCACCCTCAGGACAATGTATATGAATACCAAAACCTTCATTAGATTCTTCAATATCTTTTTTAATATCATTCGGTAAAATATTCCATGCTAAGGTCATTGCACAATTCATACTTTCTTTCATAATATCGCCTTGACTACCCGTTAATTTTTCCAGTGAAAATTTCTTATCTGAATATACCCTCATTACTTGTATAATAGTTATTCCTCCTAATGCAGAACCACTTGTTGCATATAAACCATTTACTAAACCAACACATGGTTTATCATGTATCTTTTTAATATTTATTTTATTAATATTTGATAAAATATCAATTGATGTTTTATCCATGGTATTAATATTAATATGAATAGGATATTCAATATCATCTAATGTCCCCATAATTTTTTTTAAATTAATGTCGCGAACGATGTCATATAAAATTTCATTTAATTTACGAACTCCGCATTCATATGTATATTCATTTATAATTTTTGTTAAAATATCATTTTCAAAAATAATTTCATTTGTTGAAAATCCTACATTTTCTAATATCTCTGGTATTACATAACTTTGACTTATTACTAACTTCTCTTTTAAATTAAGTGCTTTTATTTCAATCTCCTGTATTCTATCTTTTAAAATGCGGTCTATACTATCAGAATCATTATATGAAAATATAAATAAAACTTGCGATAAATCAATCGGTATACTTGAAAAATATCTATCAAAAAATTCTTTATTCTGGGATTGGTCCGTAATATGTGTTAATATTGAAATTATCTCTTTACCATGTTCTGTTTTACTTATTTTATCAAGTTCATCTATATAAATAATTGGATTTAAACATTTTGTTTCCATTAAAATATCTACTATTTTACCCCATGTTGAACCCATATAAGTATAATGATGTCCTTCTAATATACTTCCATTTGTAGCACCTCCTAAAGGTAAAAATGCAAAAGGCCGTTGTTCACCATTTTCATCAAATAGACATTTTGCAAGGCCATTTTTACATAATGTTGTTTTTCCAACACCAGGTGGACCACATAAACCAAAACATTGTCCTTTTGATGTTCCGTTCATCCATTGACCTATAACGCGTTTCATTTGTTTTTTAGCACTACTTTGACCATATGTACAATTATCTAATATCTTATCTACTTTATTCATATATTCACGTTTTTTATCTAAAAAACTATACCAATCATTTGTTAAATTATCGAATGTTTTAATATTTTTTAAAATATAATTTTTATAATCATTATTTATCTTTTTAATATTATCTTTATCACTATTATTATCATTATCTAAAAAAATATTTGTTTTAATAGTATTTTCAATTTGAGTTAATTTGTTTGCAATTAATCCCAAATTATTTTCGTTTATACTATTACTTTCTATTAATTCATCCTTTATTTTTTTAAAATTATTTAGTTCTTTCATACAATTTTCAATAATTTCACTATTACTTAGTATATCTAAATTTAATAATTGTTTTTCATTAATATCTTCTTCAAAAGTTATTTTAAAAATATCATTTGATATATTGCTTATTGAATTGTCTGATAAATTGTCTGATTTATTATTTAATAATTTTTCTGAAATATTTTTTTTAAGATTTTCTTTAATATGGCCGTGAATATTGTCATTATTATTGTTATTAATATCGTATTCATTTAAAATATCATTTTTTATATTATTAAGATATTTAATAAACATCATATATGAATTTTCACTTTTGTATATGTTTGCATGATATTCATCTATTATTTGTATAATCAAATTATGTACATTTTTATTTGAAATATTTAAATCATCATAATTAAATTCAAATATTTTTAATGTAAATGTATCAATATATTTATCAATTTTATTTTGAAAATCCTTTAAAAAACTAATTATAGGTTCTTTTTTATATATATTAAATGGTATTTTTAAAAATCCATCTAACCATTGTTGTGCTTTTATACTATTATCTTTAGAGCCATTTATCTCTTTTAATTTTTCCATTGCTTTATTTTTAATATGTTCAGTCGTTTTAAGACTTAAAATTCTGGACTCATATGGAACATCATTAATAGTTATGTTTTCTAATTTATTTTTATTTGTTTCAAATTTATCATATGAAACTTTAAATATTTTTTGAATCTTCCAGTGTAAACTCTTAAATAATATATCGGATAAATATTGTGTATCAGTAGAATATGTTTTATCACTTATTAAATCAAAAATAATATGTGCTGTAAATTGTGAATCTTGGTCTGACAATAAAAATAATATTATTAATTTTCGTTGTTTTTCAATGTTAGATTTTATAAATTCCTTTATTAAAATTGATAGAGACTTATTTTTATATAACAAAAATTCATTATAATCATTTTTTATCATATTTATAATTTCATCTACATCCATTAAAATAAAATCTTTTAATGATATTTGTTCTATATAATTTTCTTTAAAATCATTTGGTATGTCTATAAATTCCGCTTCTTTAAATACATCTAATAATTTATTATTAAAATCTTTATTTATTGATTTACATATATTTAATGAATCTTTTTTAAAATATCCATTTATATATATAAGCATTTTATCATTAATTATAAATAAAATACTTGCACCATTAATTTTTTCAGTTAATGTTGCATTTTTAGATATTTTTAAAAGTTTTAATATATGAATATCTTTATCATCAGGATTAATATTATTTTCTTTTAAAAAATCTTCAACTTTTGTCATGGAATTTTCATTTATCACATTACATGATAGTGGTATAAAATACTCATTTAAAACCTTAAAACACTCTATATAATTTTCATTATTATTTTTAAAAAAATCTTCTACTGGTATAAATATATCTAACACATTTAATAAATTCTCACTTCCACATTTTAAACATATTCTTTTAAATGAATTATTTATTTCTGTTATATAATTTTCAAATAATTTATGTTTTACACTAATTATATTATTAATTTTATTATATAATTCATTCAATATATCCATATGTTCAATATATTCGTCTTTATTAATAAATTGTTGTTTAAATAAAAATTCATTATGATTTGTTAATACTGATAATTTTTTAAACAAAATTGGTTGTAATTTTAATAATTTATTATTTTTTTTTATATATTTTTTTTTATTAGTTATCAAAATTGTGTTATTAAAGTTATCCATTATATTATATAGATAATATTTTTGTAAATTATTTATATTAAATTTCTATTAAATTTTAATTTATAAATTAATTCTTTATAAATTATACTATATAAAAAATAATTATATCAATTTATATAATATATAATATATAATGACTAATAAACGTAATAATAATTTAAAAGAAAATAATAATAGACCTTCAAAAAAAATGAAAAACGATATTATTCCTCCTATAGAACTTCCGAATGATTCCCCTTCTGACTCTGACTCATCAACGGATGAAGATGATAATGAAGATGATAAAGAAGAAGACCTTAAAAATAATGATTCAAACAATCCATCTAAAAAAATATCATTACTATGTATTGTTTTTAATAAATTAGATGAAAATAATGAAGAGTCTTTTAAAAATCCATTTTTGAATGACGGATGCAATGAAGATTGTAACGATGATTGTAATGAAGATTGTAACGATGATTGTAATGAGGATTGTAAGGATGATTGTAATGAGGATTGTAATGAAGATTGTAACGAAGAATTAGATGATTTCAATGATTTATTCGATATTAATGATTTTTTAAATGACATTTATAATAATAATGAACACAATGATAAAAAAGAGGATATAAATAAAGAAACAAATAATACTCAAGATACTAAAAAGGACGAGTCAAAAGAGTCGAAAAATAAAATTAACAATAAAAAAGATAATAATGATGAGAGTGAGAATAGTAATAATAATTTACCTAAATATACTTATAATTTTAGAAATAATCGAAAACAAAAAAGTCCTACAAAACGCGATGACCAGACAATGGATAATTTTTTTAGTAGTTTATTAGACCAACCATTAAGAACAAAAAGAAATGAAAGTAACAAAAGGAAGAGAGTATATGATGAATTTAAAGAATATTTTACAGAATCTGATACTCTATTACCCATTAATAAACCTATTAAAACATTAAAAGATTTAATTGAATTGGGAAAAACATATAACCCTTATGATAAAAATAGATATGTAATAAATTTGAGGGCATTACATAAATGTATTAAGCCTTTAGAAGACCTCGATTCAATGATTGGAATGAAAAATATTAAAGAGATGATTATTGATTTAATATTTTTTAGATTGCAGAATTTAGAGGATTCGCAAAATGATTTATGGCATTTAGTTATTCAAGGTTCACCTGGTTGTGGAAAGACTGAAGTATCACGGATAATTGGAAAATTATATTATTGCTTAGGTATTACTAAAAAGGATAAATTCACGCTTGTAAAACGTAGTGATTTAATCGGTAAATATCTTGGACATACTGCAAAAATGACACAAGATGTTTTTGATAATGCACGGGGTGGTATTTTATTCATTGATGAAGCGTATAGTTTGGGTAATCCAGAAGGGCGCGATAGTTTTTCAAAAGAATGTATTGATACTATTAATCAAAATTTGACTGAAAACCGCGAAACAGTTGTTTTTATAGCTGGATATAAAGAACAATTAGAAGAATCATTTTTCAGTTATAATCCTGGTTTAAATAGGCGTTTTAAAATGCGTATGAATGTTGATGTTTATAACGCGAGTGAATTACGCGAGATTTATTTAAAAAAATTAAATGAAAATAAATGGAGTGTTTTTAATGATAACCTTGAAAAAGAAGTGCCATTATCATTTTTTGAAAAGAATATTGGTCTCTTTAAATATAATGGAGGTGATATGGAAAATTTATGGCATTTAACTAAAATTGTTCATGCACGTCGTATATTTGGACAATCAAATGATATTGTTAAAAAAATAACTTATCAGGATTTAGAGAATTCTTTAAAGTCTTATAATGAAAATGATGAGTTTAAGAATCGTAGTGATAGTTTGGCAAAATATATACACGATACGATGTATTGTTGATATAATAAGTACGCCGAGTATAATAAATATAATAAATATAATAAATATAATAAATAATTTTTATAAAATAATGTTTTTTTACATTATTTGATACATATAATTTTGAGATTTCTTTTTGTTATTTCTAATGAATTAAGTTGATAGGATTCCATTCAAGAAGATAATCTATTTTAACTTTTTTTACTAAAAAGTCATTTTGAATAGAATCCCATTTCTTTACAGAAACTTCTCTATCATAAGTATTTCCAACAGCACCTGGATATAGGTACCATCCATCATCAAGAGAACCGCTTGAACGCATAACTTTCAATGACTGGTCTTTACCAAATTTCCAGTCTGCATACATTATTGGGTCATCTAAAAAATCATTAACTTTTTTTGCACAATCATCTGAACTGCAATGAATAGCGCAAAGATGTAGTACATCGTTAAAATTATTTTTAACGGCAGTATCTGTGTCTTGTCCACATACAATACAGTATTTGTGTAATTCAGGTATATTCAAGATATCTGACACTATAAAAGGCGACGATTCATTCCAACATGGAATATTTTTTATTTCTTTAATAAATACAATGTTTACATGTATAGATTCAGAAAGTTCTGTCATTTTTTGTGTTGTTTTGAGTTTTTTGGTGTTTATTTGAGTTTAAGTTTTTAATTATATTTAATAAAATATAATCAATTTTTATTTTTAATTAAATTAAATATTGTTTTATAAATTGTTTTATTATATCTCGATAAATAGTTGACAAATGTGTTTAGGTCTTTATAGATTTACTTTATCTTGATTAAAATCAACAATGTCTTTTAAAGGAACGATCATGGTTGATAAAAGTGTTTTATCCCTAACAATAACGCACCTATTTCCGTTGAATTCAATTGGAAACGGTAGTAAACTAAAGTTCTCTTTTACTTCTCCGTCTGGCATAATCACCTTGAGAGGAGTATTTTGGGGAAGAAGACCATCAGCATACATAAAATCATTCGTATAAAGACCATCAATGGCTTTTTTACATTCTTTTGAACTACAATGAAATATACAAAGGTTCGCTCCATAATTAAAGTGCGATATAAGGTCTATGCGAGCTACATCACCATTACATGTACCGCAAACCATACAGGTTTGTATACCTTCAAAAAAATACTGAGACTCAAAACGCATTAAATACGGTTTATTTGACGTACACCATGGTTGGATGAATCCATTATGTGTAGAATGAATTTCAAAGTATGAATTATTATGCGACATTTATTAAAACTGTTGTAGTTTGTAATCTCATATAAATAGTTTATATATTTATATATTTATATATTTAAATATTTATAATAAAATATCTATCAATTTTTATATAATAAAATTTATATAAAAAACATTTATACATATAAAATAATATCATATTATTATATAATTATATTACAAAATATGGAATCTTTTAAAAACTTAAAAAAGTGGTTAAAAATAAATGACAATATACAGATGTATGATAGACCACATCGCGGTTTATATACAACAAAAGATATAAAAAAGGATACTGAAATTATTAAAATAAAACCATCTTATATGATTGAATATTCAAATGCCTATAAAAAATTTCCTCTTGATAATGTTAAAGAACAAAATTCAATAACAACAATGGTATTGGTCATGTCTGATTTAAACAAAGACCCTTTTTGGAAACCTTATATTGACACGTTTCCAAAAGATTGTAGTAATCATATTGTTTATTATGATAATAAGAAAAAAGATTTACTTAAAAATACATCATTAACGTGTAATGGTTTTTATACATATTATGACCACATAAAAAGTATTGAACATGATTCAAAACTTTTATATAAATATTGTAAAAAAACTGGTGTTTTAGATGGACATAATATAAAGTATGATGCTTTTCATAAATTATTTGTAAAATATCGTATAATGGTGTCATCTCGAATATTTGGATATTTAAAAAATGGAGAACATGAATCAGGTATGGTTCCGTATGTTGATTTATTAAATTACAGTCCTGTTCATAATACAACATGGTATTACGATGATTATCAAGATTCGTTTATTTTAAAAGCAACGGAAAATATAAGTAAAAATAGTGAATTGTTAGATGATTATGGTGAAAAATCAAATGTTGAATTTTTATTGTATTACGGTTTTACTATACCAAATAATACAAATTCGACTTTACGTATCAATTATTTAAAACGCCCCATTGAATTAAGCAAAACGTCTGTTTTAAGTGAATTAGAAGTTGATGTAATAGGTTTAAAAAAAGCTTTACACAAAATATATGAACATCATATAAAAATGTTGCCTAAAATAAAAGATGATAATATTATAAACATATATCTGGATGAAATTGATATTATAAGAGTATTGAAATAAGATAATTATTATAATTATTATATTTATTAGATTTATTGGATTTATTTGTTTTATGTAATTTATTTGTTTTATTTAATTGATATAAGTTATTTATTTTATTTCATTAATTTATTTCATTTAATTAAAAAAATAAATTCATTAAATTGCATCAAAATCAAATACTTCATTATCATTAAGGTTATTTACTAATCCATTTAATGACGCAGATGAAGAAGATAATGCAGATGACATATTATTAGAACTCATTGTATGATTAAATTTTGTATCCATTGATGATATATCATTTGATGAAGGCGTATTTTTGAAATATTCTTCAAATTCGGAATCTACTCCCGAATTCATTGTTTTTGATATATGACCATTCTCAATTAAATAATTGATTTCTGTATCACGATATAAAAATATTATATCTCCTTTTCTTCCTCCATCAGTTTCTCTTATAGAAACTAATACATAACTACCTGGCTTTAATATAATTCCACCACCATATTTTTTTTTTACTGTTGATGACATATGAGCTATTATACCCGTTTTTTTAATACCAGTTGAACTTAATATATCAACTGTATATCGAGAATCACCGTTTACTTTTGTTATAGATGCAACATGAGAATCATCACTTATTTCTGGAACTGCAATTTCCCTATTTTTTACAGGTCCACTGCTATTTTTAAGACCTTTTGCTTTATTACCACCTTTTGTATTTTTTGGCATTTTTATGATTAAATAATATTATATAAATAGTATTATTTAAGTTTATTTATTTCAATTTATTAAATTATTATTATTAAATTTAAATCATTATTATAGTATTTATAATAATAAAAATCAATTTTTATAGATATATAAATTACGATAATCTAAATATATTAAATATTAAAATCGTATAAATACGCAATATATTAAATATCCCATTATAAAAAAAAATAGTAATAAAACAATGATTTTGAATAGATATGCATTATAAAATACTTCCATATTATTGTCATTTGATATAGGACTATAACTCAACTTGTTCGAGTCACTAAAATGTTCAATTTTATCACGAACAATGGGTCTTACAAGACCGTCAAATGTCATTTTACATAATGCTTTTTTACTTGTTTCATTACCGTTTTCATCATTATCGCATTTAATTATACTTCTCATATTATACATATCGTCGTTAAATACATATTCTTTACCATATTTATTTTTACATAACTCATTTAAAAATTTAGTTTTTTCAGTTTTATTTTTAATACTATCGATTTCAAAGCAATCTGTATAATATAAATCATTTGAAACATCATTATTTTGAATAGGTTCTAAAGGATTATATTGTTTAGTACAAAATGGATTTGTTGAATAAATACCATCACAATTATATACTGGAACATTTGTTTTTTTACTTAAATCTGCGTCAGAAAATGAATTAAATCTATTATACACGTTAAGATCATCTTCAACAACTGCTTTTTCAAAAATACATCTTGAATATACATTATTACAGAAATTATAATCGCCTCCTTCAATAATTTTACTTTTCAATTCACTTAGTTTCTTGTTGTGTTCATTTAATTTATGTGATATTACTGTATAAACGTCGCCTTTAAAATCATTTTTCCTTGGTTTTTTATGAGTCTTTTTATTATAAAAAATACATTTTTTAGGTTGTTCTGCATACATTATCGCCTTGCAATTTTTTTCTTTTTGAATACATTTTTTCATACAATCTATTTTAGTAGGAACACTTGAAATATTCGAATATTTTGAGGGTACAAATCCTAATGTTTGTATTGGTTCAAAGTATTTATCATAATTATGTTGGTCATATGTATCTATAGTAGATGTACTTTTACTTTTATAAAAGGTATTTATATCATAATTTCTTGATATATCATTTTCAATAGGTGTATCAAAATTGTCAATATCATATTGATAACACATATTATTGTCTCCATAATAAACAAAACCTGCATAATTATTATCTAATGCGATTTGAGCACACTCTTCTTTGTCTAATCCATGTACAACTTTCACTTCATCTTCTAAATCAAATTCATTTAGATTGAAAAATGAATTTTTAGGGTCATCTATGCCAAATGGATCTATTAACCATGGACGATTCGTTGTATTTACTTTATTAGGATTCAGTTCTTCACATAAATTTCCTCTATTTTCGCATGATATAGTTGATAGTAAATAAGGGTTTGGATTTAAGATATTTTCACTATTTTCCATATTCTAATTATTATATAGAAAATAAAAGATAGATTATAAAAGATAAATTGTAAAAGATAATTATTTTAATTATTGAATATAATTTATATTGAATATAATTTATATTATTTCATATTTACTTTATATATTAATTTTCTACATCATTATTATACAGATATGTTATTAACAAATTATCAGGCAACAGAAATTATAATAGGAACTATACTTTTTCCAATGGCTTATTTTATATATTTATATTTTATACGCCAAGGTATTAATTATTGGGATATAGGATGGTGTACATTAGTATTTTTTATAATAATGACATTTAAGAATTTTTATATTAATTTTACTATTTTACAATCACAAAATTCCATATCTGACAATATTGTAAATGGTGTTTATTATTAACGAATTATTATATAAAAATAATTATATTTTAATAAAATATTTTATCTAAGTTACATGTAGGTAAATGCAATTTATTAAAATATTTATAATAACACAATTCTTATTTTTATGTTTTCAATATATATATTTTTTAAGATTGGAATCATTTCAATACTGTGAACTTATATTCGGTTCATTCTTTATTATTATATTTTTTGGATTATTTGGGTCAATATTAACGGCAGATATGATGAAAGAACATCCAACTGTTTTAAATAATATGTCTTTATTGGCGACTATATATGCTATTTGGTTTTATATTACTAAAAAATTGAGTAATGGTATTAATAGTGATCGAAACGGGGTAATATATTATTAAAAATATTTTTATATACTATAATTTTTATATAATCATCAGACATATATGTATATTATTGATATTAGAATTCACTATATAATTTATTATAATAAATATAATATAAAATCTATATATAAATTATATTAGAAAATGAAATTTTTTTATCTTTCTGGATTGCAAAAAACAGATATTGCAATTACAACTTTTATGTTTTGTGTATTTATAGGATTTTTACGTCCACTCCTTTTAGGTTTAGACCTTAATTCACGTGATATTATTGCTTTTACATTGATTTTTTTTGTTTGGTATGGTTTGACGATGATGTTTAGTAATGCATATACATATGAATCACAATATTATAAAATTAAACATGTATAGTTTAGAAAAATATTTTTACGATTTTATTTTTAATGGGCAGATTTAAAACATCTGAAAACCCAAATTAATAATAAAATAATGAATGAAATCCACCATAACTCTATATTTTTTTTAACGATTTCATACGCGAAACAAAGGGAGAAAAAAAAAATCCCGAATAAACAGCGTATTAATATATCAAACGCTTCACATGGTTCTCCATAATTGCTATTGTAACTATTATCATTTACTTCATGGTGTCTTTTTTTAGGAATGCATCTATGATGTATATGAACCATTTTGTTTGATAAATATCTTCTTTAAGTTGTAAGAGTTATATTCTTTTAATAAAATATCAATACAATAATTTTAACAGTCATATTTAACCATCAACTTTTTTATATAATCTATAAAAAATAAACTATATATAAAAATAAAACTATATATTATATATAATGTTAATTAAAAAAATAAAAACATATGAAGAACTTCAAACAAACATTAATAGTTATAAATATATTATTTTAAATATAAGCGCTGTATGGTGTACACCATGTATGAAATTGAAACCAAATTTAGAGAAATTCATTACTGTAATTGATGAATCGGAATATATTTATTTAAAATTAGATGAAGAAGACTATTCAGATGATAAGGAGTTTGAAAAGTTATTTCATCTTCAAAAAATTCCTTATTTTGCCATTTTAAAAGACGGATTTGTTGTTAATTCATTTGTTTCAGGTGATTTTGATTTTGTTTCTAAAAAAATATATGAATATATTAAAAGAGCTGATACTACTGAAAAAGATGACAATTATGAATTTAAAACAGATGATGATTTTTAGATAGATTGTTTTTTTAAAAGTTTTTTATTTTTCCTCTGTATATAATAAAAAATTGATTTATAATTTTATTGTATTATTATTATATAATAATTTTTAAATCAAAATGATTCACTGGATTATTAGAGTAAATGATGGAGAAAATTTCCGTAATAGTAAATATCCATTTTGGGGTATGAAACGAGGAAAAAATGGATGTATAAAAACAATAATAACTAAATTAAAAAAAGGTGATATATTATGGTTTTTAACCTCTAAACCATATGGAAGTAAAATAATTGGAATGAGTGAGTATTGTGGATTTTACGATAGAAACGATGAACCTTTATTATATATTAATACAAAAACAAATGAAGAACAAAATTGGACAGGAGATGAAAATTGGGACATTCAGTTACATTATTGTAATTTGTATATTACGGAAAAACAAAATATAACTGGATGTATCCCATGTGGAAACATAATTTTAAAATATGAAACATTCAAAAACAAAATAAATAGTGATTTGTATCAAGAGTATAAAAATTTTAAGTTTTATTCTGAACCAAAAATATTTCAATCAGAGTTTTAAATAAGAATATTTTTTTGAAATTTTAACATTTTTATAAAAATAATAATATTATTATATTTCAAGTTTCTAAACTATTATAAAGTAAATATTATATATAAAATTATAGAATATTTTTATATATTATGTATATTATAAAACGTTTTTCACACCATCATTCTTCTTCAATTCATTTTTTTATATTAAATTCAACTAAAAATAAATTAAGAAAATATAATAATAACTTTGTCGGAAACGACATTATGTTATTAGACAATCCATTAAATGAATGTATTAGTTCACGTACGAAAAATATAAATCGATTTGATATAAAGGAATATGAGAATCCATTAAATGAATGTATCAGTACAAGAATAAAAAATATAAAAAATTATGATACAGAAAAATATCAAAATCCATTAAATGAATGTGAAAAAGAAAAATAAAAATTTAGTTATGATAAAGATATTTATTAAATAATTTTAATTTTATTATATACTTATATATTTATATATAATTAGATGAATTATACACATAATGATTATACACCTTTAACAACACAAGTGATTTATTATTCATTATTTCAAAAAAAATTATTTGATGATGAGATCACTATTATGAAATATTTTCCTGAAAAAGTATTTGGTATATTTACAAGTATAAGACGTAATAAAAAATTAGATAAATGGCCAGTTGATATACATGGATGTATTGGTTATTGGGACAATGATTTTAAAGATTTGACACCAGACGATTTATATAATAATTTATTGAGAGTGTCATATGATGCATTATGGAATGATAATAGAAAGAAATATTTTGAACCAATTGAAAATGATCCAGAGTCTTCCATAGAATTAGATTTTATGTTAAATCCAATTTATAATATAAATACAAAGACTGGTACAATTACTGAATTAAAAACACAGTTTTCAAATCAAACATATGGAATTATTATTCAAACCAATAATGGTCTTAGACGTGCAACATATTTACCAAATGTTTTTCCAAATATATCATGGAATGAATTAATTATTTCAATAAAAAATAAAGCGGGTATTGCGAATGAAGAATTCAAATTATATGCATATAAAATAGAACAGATAAAAGCGCAATTTATTACACTTCTAACAAATCGATTATTTACAGATTCATGTATATATAAATTTTCACGGTTTTTAATTGATAATATGAAGAAAAATTTAAATTTTCCATTTGTATATTCATATTATGGGAAATCTAAAAATAATAGATTAGAATGGAATTCTAAAGATGATGTAAGAAATATAGCAACATTAAGTGAAGTATTTAGATATATATATTATTATAAAACTATTTCTACACCAGAAGAATTTAAAATGATTAAAGAAAAAATATTTAAAATATTAAAGAATTTTTCAAAATATAGTTCTCAATCATTATCATTTTTAGGCTATATTTATTCATTACCTAATATTTTTAAAAATAATAATATTGGTAATAAATTCAATAAAAATACTAGTAAAAATAATTTTTGTAAAAAATTGTTAAAAGACCTTTTAACCGCTGAAAAGGATTTTGCAAGACAAGAGATAATAATCGGATTAAATAAAGCGGGTTGTAAAATAGATCAAAAAGATTTCCCATTATCTTTTGATATTAAAGATACTATTTTTAGGATGAATTGGATTATTCAGGCCATTATAAGTTTTAATATGATTCCATCGCCTGAATTAATAAGTATTTTAGAGAAAAAGATTGAAAATGAAATATTTGTCGGTATAAATACTTTAGAAACAAATTATATAGCAGTTGCATTTGAAGCATTGTGTTTTGTTTATAATGTATATAAATCGAATGGTGAATTAAGTATTATGTATAAAATATTTCGATTATTATATGAACTTGAAAAACGTAAAAAGTCATTTGACATATTTTATGTATTTTTAAATAATAGTGTAAGAGTTGATATAACAGGGCATATCAATAATGGTTTATTTCAATTGCATAAAATATAAAATAAAATAATATAATATATAAAATATAATTTATAAAATAATATATATATTAGAATTAAGTGATTAGTTAATAGATGGAGTTAAATGAAAAGAAGAAAAAGAACAATGGAAAGAGAGGAAATAAGAAAATGATTAATCAAGAGTTATTATATGATATGATGTACTATAAAGAAGAGAATGATTCTATCAATAATTATAAAAATATAGAATATTTATCATCTAAAGAACAGCAAAATTTTGAAAATAAGTTTTCAACCCCTCGTAATGAATCACAAAAGAGATTATTAACATGTTTGAAAAAGAAGGATTATAGAATTGTTATTGCATCTGGACCAGCAGGAACTGGCAAAACTCTATTTGGTATAGAACAAGGTATTAAGAATTATATTAATGGTAATTATGAAAAATTAATTTTTACGCGACCCGCCGTTTCAGTTGATGAAGACTTAGGATACTTGCCTGGAACACTTGAAGAGAAAATGGCACCTTGGATGGCACCTATTTTTGACATTATTCATAATTTTATATCACCTAAAGAAGTAAAATTATTGATGGAAGATAAGATTTTTGAAATAGTTCCATTGGGGATGATGCGCGGAAGAACATTTAAGAATGCATGGATTGTTGCGGATGAAATGCAGAATAGTTCAATATCACAGATGAAAATGTTATTGACGCGTTTAGGTGAGGGTAGTCGTATTATAATAACGGGTGATTTAGAACAGAATGACCGTCATGGAGAGGTTAATGGATTAGAGGATTTTTTGAGTAAATTAAAAGGACGCCGTTCAGATAGTATTTCAAGCATAGAATTTGACAAATGCGATATTGAAAGGGACAAGATTATAGAAGAAGTATTGGATATATATGAAACAAATAAAATACCATATCATTATAATGTGACGGATTTAGAAATGGAGGAAGTCGAAACAGATGGTTTTGTAAAAGGTTGATTTTATTAATTTTGTCTAACAATAATGAATTAATGTTCTTGCTAAAGGAGGCATACATTTATATATTTGTTCGTTATTATTATTATGATATTTATCAAGATAATATAATTCAAAATAGTCTCTTTTTTCAATCGATGATTTATTAGAAATTGTCTTTTTTTTTTTTATAATACTTATTATATAATTAATCATATCAATATTTGTACGTGTTTTATTCGAACCCTCTAAATTTGTTAAACTACATAAGAGTTTTTTATTATTTTTTATCATCATTTCTTGAAAATTAAGTTCTTCTATTTTGTCGAATTTAAGAAAAATAATTAAATATAATAAACTATAAGAATCATCTAAACTAACTTCATCTGATAATGTAAAATCATTCGGTTGTCGAATAAATAAATTTCTAATAAAAAGTCTTTTTATATTTATAAATTTAAAATTAAATTTTTCTTCACATAAACTTATATAATTTTCTATTTGAGATCTATTTTTTTTATCAGTCGATATTTTTCTACAAATTTTAAGTGACATATATTCACATGTTAATAATAAATCAATTTTTTGTATATTGACTTTTCGTAATTTAGAATTAATTTTATTATCTATATCTAAATCGGTAAAAGAATATTTATCTATTTCAGATAATGTATCAATAATTATTTTAATTATTTTACTGTAAGTTAAGAATAATTGTATATCATTAACTTTTGTATTATTTGTAGTATTAACTGTTGTATTATTTGTAGTATTAACTGTTGTATTATTAACTACACTATTAGTAAATTTAATTTTTTTTCCAAGTGAATTTTCATTATTTGAATTTTCATTAAATGTACGAACTTGAATACTTTTATTAAATGTAACTGTTTTTTTATTTATTTTAGGAGTATTTTGTTTGTAATGTATTTCATTATTTAAGATTTCCAAAAAATTGTAAATTTGACGATAATAATTAATTATTCTTTTTAAATTTACGTATTCTTCATTTCTCTTATCTTTTGTTCCAGTTAAAATTCTACGTCGAATAGGTAAAAAATTAAAAATACTTGTACTTTTTTTAATATTATATTTTTTTTTAGGATCTACTGTAAATAATTCAATTATATCATCTTTTTCCATAATTTTTACTCTTTCTATAGCAATATTATAAACATCTTTTATGTGAAATATTAAAAATATATATATTTTACTACTTGGTTCATATTTTTTATAATAAGAATCTAAATTGAAAAATAAACACCTTATAAAATTACAGTATGCTTCAATAAAATATTTATCTTTTTCAAATAAATACTTAATTTCACTGTTGTCTGGAAAAATAGTAGGATTTTTGTATGGAAAAATATTAGGATTAAATTCAATTTTACTACTCAATGTTATACTTCCTTTTCTCACATTCTTAAATACATTTAAAAGATTTAATATTTTATTACAAGTTTCTTTTATTAAATTATTACTTTTATAAATATTTTGACGAATATTAATTATAGGAGTATTATTATTAATTTGACGAGTATTTTTTACAGTATTTTTTTGTATATAATATTTACATAAAAGTTCTAAAAGAGAATCATCTCTTATACAAACAACCATTTATATAATATTATATAATATTATATAATATTATATAAATTTATATTTTTTAGAATAATATTTTTATTTATACAGAACAACATGTATATGACTTTCCAGCCATAGGATTACCAACGCATCCTTGTCCTTGTTGATAAGAACAAACACCATCCGTAAAATAATAGTTATTAGTGCCTAATTGAGATGCACAATAATTACACATCCATTGACAACCCGTTCCAGAAGAAACAGTGAATTGAACACAGTTGTTGGATGGTAATTGGATATTATCACATGTTTTTTGAGATTGAACTAAAGAGATGATGATTGAAAATAAAGTTATAAGACGCATTTTATATTATATATAATTATAATTTTTATATGATATTTAATTTTAATTCAAATTTTATATATTATTTTTTAATAATTTATTTTTTAATAATTTTTGAAACTGCAAATTATACAATAAATCTCTGTATTATTATATTTTCTTCATTATTTTCTAATATTTTTTGAAAAACGTCATCTTCATATCGCGTATTACCATAATTATCTATATAAGTCGTTTTCATAAAAATTTCTTTTTTTATTATTTCATCATCTTTACTATAATTTATTATTAATATTATTGGAAAGTTATTATCATATTGTATTTCAATTGTTATATTTATACCCAAAAAACATTTATTAAAATTCTTTGCTCTTTCACTCAATTGGAATAAATGACCAGTGTTTTGTTTCAAATTTTGATTATTTAATGTAGTTGGGAAATGTAAGGATAAAGTTCTAAACATATTATCATATATTAGTCTTTCAATATAGCATTTGAAGATATGTTTTTTTTTAATTTCAATTTCTTCAGGTGTATTTGTATTATAACATTCTAAATATTTTTTTTTGAAATCTTCAGATGAATTACCACAACTTTCTGCACGATGATATATAGGAATTTTTAATTTATTTTCTAATTCATCACTAAAATAAGTAATTCCTTCTATAAAATCTTTAAAAACATGTGTAATTCCTAATGGTATAAAACTATTTAATTTTAATATTTTTGTAAAAATTTTATTATGAATACTCATAGATTTTGTTGTTTTAATATTTATTAAAAAGTATTTAACTTCTTTTATTTTGACATAATTATAATCAATAAATCCTTGTAGTAGTATATGATTATTTCTAATATTATATAATTTGTTATAAAAAATATCTAAATTATTATATAAATCAAGTAATTTATTTTCATTTATGTTTTTTGGAATTGTCGTTACATTATGTTGAAGTTGTATAAGTTTAATATTAGAATATATGTCAAAAAATATATTTGTTATTTCATCAAAATTTGAATTCATTTTTATAAATATTATCAATTTATAATTTTAAATAATTATTTTTATTTATTTGTTATTATAAAAATAATTAATTTAAAATCTTGGTTATAAAAATATATATGAAAAACATAAATTAATTAAAAATTCAAACAAATCAATATAAATCTATACAACAATCATCAATAACAATACAAATAAATGAGTGAAATTATTATTACAACAAATTATATTTATTTACTACAAGAAAGAGAATTTATAAAGAGCAAAGAAAACATTTATAAAGTTGGAATGACTAAAAAAGAAAATCACATAAGATTTAATCAATACCCAAAAGGTTCAGTTCTTTTATTCCAAATGATTTGCAACAATTGTAAAAGTATTGAAAAACAAATTATTAAATTGTTTATAGAAAAATTTGAGAATAGAAAAGATATAGGTAGTGAATATTTTGAAGGAGAATATAAAAGCATGATTGACATAATTTATTTAACTATAAAAAATGAAGAAAATATTGATGAAGATGTTGTTGATGCTAATCAAGATTATATTGAAGAAGATAATATTGAAGAAGAAACATTATCTACATATGAAATAACTACATATGAAGAATGGATTAAATCTAATAAATTAGGAAACGTAAATAATATAAGCAAAGTAATTATCACTAATGAAAAGCGTAAAGAAGGGTTTTTAAAATTCGAAAGGCAATTATGGAGAAAACTTTATGACACAAATAATTTAGAATTTGAGGATGAAGAAAATTTGTTAGGATATATTCAAAATTTTCAAAGTGATTATTTATTAAAAAATAAAACAACAAATGAATTTATTAGTTATTATGATTATTTGAAGTTAGATAATACTGAACAAAATAAATATGAATCAAAAAATTGTAATATTAAATATAATGTTGAAAAAATATTAGAAGATACAATTAAAAAATGTATTGTAAAAAAATATGACTTATATAATTTAAATTATTGTGAATATGCATTTTCAATATTTAGAATAAATAATAATTCTTCATCAGTGTCATATGTTATATATAATTCCGAAAAAGTTACATTTACTCCTGTTGATGAATTAATTAGTGATAAAATATTAACAGAAGACTGCGTGGGAAATAGATCTTTTTTTATAAAAAATATAATTAACATTAGCATTGTTGATGATATTTTAAATTCATTAATAACAAATGATATTAAAATTCAATATAAAAAATTAGTATATAATTTAATTGTGAAACAAGAGGAAAAACAAATTATATTTTATGATTATAATGAAGGGTTATTAACAACATGGATAAAAGATTTATTATATTCTATACGTAGTTGTAGTTATAAAATTTATGCATTAAGTTATGAATATTATGATGATAAAATAGCATTTAAAAAATTACTAAAAATTCATAATTGCAGATGTATCATAATTCGCGAGATAAAGTGGATTACAATTGAACAACAAATTAAAGATTTTCATAAATTAGGATTTAGAAATATTATTGTTAATCAAAATGATAAAAAAAATTCTATGTATGATATTGTAAATTATAGAAAATATTTACACGACAATAAAGAAATAATAATGAAATATATAAAAGAAGAAAATAATTATGAACCTACCAGTTGGGAATCTGAAATTCAACACAATGATTCTATATTTTATAGTCAAAGATTGTTATTGACAAATTTTTTGAAATGGTGTTGTGTAAAATAAATCATAAAAAACTAAAAGTATAAATATAGATCTATTTATTTTTAATTAATTCATAATATTATGATTATATCAGGAAATAATAATTATTTTGATGAAAATCATACACAATCATAGACAATCATATACAATTATACAAAATTATATAAAATTACATAATTTAAAATTATAATATTATTTAAAAAAATATTTTTAATAATATATATTTCAAAATGAATAAAATGTATAATTTTATATTTAATCGTGTTAAAAGAATAATTCCAAAGATTTCTGATACTGAAATCATTGCTTTAAAATCGGGTGGAACCAGTATAGATCGCAATATATTTATGGGTAAAATGGATTATAAATTTTTATATTCACCAATAGATAAAACAAAATATAATATTCCAAGTGATACTGAAAAAAATATTGAACAATTATTAAAAAGAACTGGAACTAAACCAATTTATCCTAATATAAATATAAAAGATACTATGAATTATTTGGGGAAAAATGGATTTTTAAGTATGATTATTGACAAAAAATATGGTGGGAATCGTCTTTCAATAGAAACGCAATCATATATATTATCAAAAATATCATCATACAATCCATCATTGGGCGTTGTTACAATGGTTCCTAATTCATTAGGTCCTGCGGAATTATTACAACATTATGGAACAGAATCACAGAAAAATTATTTTTTACCAAAATTATCTGATGGAACTTTTATACCTTGTTTTGGATTGACAGGGCCTAATAATGGTAGTGATGCCATTGGAAAAATAGATGAAGGTATTGTTAAAATGGTTAATGGTAAAATAAAAATAGAAGTTACATTAAATAAACGTTATATTACATTGGCTCCTGTATCAAATTTGATTGGAATCGCATTTCGACTAAATGATCCTAATAATTTATTAGGAAATGGTAAAAATGGTATAACATTAGCATTGGTTGAAAGTAGTCAAGAAGGATTGGAACAAAAAACGTATCATAATCCTAATAATGCGGGTTTTCCAAATGGAACTATTAAAGGTAGGATATTAATTGATCCTGAACAGGTGATTGGAGGAAAGGATAAAATTGGAGAAGGTTGGAAAATGCTAATGGAATGTTTAGCTGTTGGCAGAGGTGTTTCTTTACCAGCAACAGCCAATGGTTCATCAAAATTTGTTACACAATCTATTTTAAATTATATAAATTTAAGGACACAATTTAATATGAATATTGGAAACATGGAAGCTGTAAGAGAGAAATTTATAGAGATGTATTTAAATACATGGATTATACATACATCTGTTAAATTAACAAATCATATTTTAGATGGTGGTTTAACTCCATCTGTCTTAACAGCAATAATGAAACAACAAACTACTGAAAGGGCGCGACTTATTTTAAATCATGGTATGGATATTTATTCGGGTAGTGGTATTTGCATTGGTGAAAATAATTTTTTTACACAATTTTATAATTCATCGCCTGTTGGAATAACAGTAGAAGGATCTAACACTCTAACGAGAGGACTTATTATATTTGGTCAAGGATTAAATAAGAGTCATCCGTATATATTTCCTATTTTTACGAGTATTCAGGAGAATGATTTAAAATCATTTAAAATTAATTTTGATAAATTGTTATTTGATATTATTAAAAATTATATTTTAGTAATTAATCCAATTTATTCTATTAAATTAAAATTGTTTAATAAAAATGATGAAATTGAACGATTAGAAAGAGCAACTTTAAAATTTAGTTTATTGACAAATTTTATAGCACTTATGGGTGGTAAAATAAAATCTAAACAGATGATATCGGGCAATATGGCTGATATATTATCAAACATATATTTAGGATATAGTTTAGTTTGGTATCATCATCATTTTACTGATAAGAATAATGATAAAACATATTTATTTTTAAGAAATCAATGTATAGATTTTTTGATGAATGAATTGGAATATAAAATGAATTTAGTTATTGAAAATTATCCAATTCAAATATTAAAGCCTTTTTTATATCCATTAAAAAATGATGTAAAATATCAAGTATTGGAAAATAAAAATAAATTATATGAAATGATATTAAAAGATAAAACTTTAAACGGAGTATTTAAAAAGGATATTTATTATAAAGGAACTGTTTTAGAAAAAATGGAGAATTTATTAAAGATGGATAAAAACTCTGTTGAATATGAATTATTATATCAAGATATTATTAGAGTAGGTGAATTTCCTATAGATTGATTTTGATTTTGGTTTTATTTTTTTATAAAAATATTTATAATTATTATAAAAATAATTAATTTAAAATATTGGTTATAAAAATATATATGAAAAACACAAATGTGTATTTATAAAAATTGTAAAATACGACCGAATTTTAATTATGAAAATGAAAAAACAGCAATTTATTGTTCAAGTCATAAATTAGATGGAATGATCGATATAAAACATAATACTTGTATTTATAAAAATTGTAAAATACGACCGAATTTTAATTATGAAGGTCAAAAAACAGCAATTTATTGTTCAAGTCATAAATTAGATGAGATGATTGATGTAAAATCAAAAACTTGTATTTTTGAAAATTGTAAAAAACAACCAACTTTTAATTATGGAAATGAAAAAACAGCAATTTATTGTTCAAGTCATAAATTAGATGGAATGATCGATATTAAAAATAAAACTTGTATTTATAAAAATTGTAAAAAACAACCAACTTTTAATTATGGAAATGAAAAAACAGCAATTTATTGTTCAAGTCATAAATTAGATGAGATGATTGATGTAAAATCAAAAACTTGTATTTTTGAAAATTGTAAAACAAGACCAACTTTTAATTATGAAAATGAAAAAAAAGCTTTATATTGTTCAAGTCATAAATTAGATGGGATGATTGATGTAAAATCAAAAACTTGTATTTTTGAAAATTGTAAAACAAGACCAACTTTTAATTATGAAAATGAAAAAACAGCAATTTATTGTTCAAGTCATAAATTAGATGAGATGATTGATGTAAAATCAAAAACTTGTATTTTTGAAAATTGTAAAACACTACCGACTTTTAATTATGAAAATGAAAAAAAAGCTTTATATTGTTCAAGTCATAAATTAGATGGGATGATTGATGTAAAATCAAAAACTTGTATTTTTGAAAATTGTAAAACAAGACCAACTTTTAATTATGAAAATGAAAAAACAGCAATTTATTGTTTAAGTCATAAATTAGATGGTATGATTGATGTAAAATCAAAAACTTGTATTTTTGAAAATTGTAAAACAAGACCAACTTTTAATTATGAAAATGAAAAAACAGCAATTTATTGTTTAAGTCATAAATTAGATGGTATGATAAATATTAAAAATAAGAGATGTAAAACTTATTTATGTTATACACAAGTTACAGAAAAGTATGATGGTTACTGTTTATACTGTTATATAAATTTATTTCCAAATAAACCTGTATCACGTAATTATAAAACGAAGGAATATTCTGTAGTAGAATATATTATGACAAAATACCATGATTTATCATGGAAATCAGATAAAACCATTAAAGATGGATGTTCTAAAAGAAGACCTGATTTATTATTAGATTTAGGATATCAAGTTTTAATAATAGAAATTGATGAAAATCAACATATAGACTATGATTGTAGTTGTGAAAATAAAAGAATTATGGAATTATCGCAAGACTTAAATCATCGACCAATAATTTTTATCCGTTTTAATCCAGATGATTATTTAATTGAAGACAAAAAAATTACTTCTTGTTGGGGTGTAAATAAAAAAGGTTTATGTGTTATAAAAAAATCTAAAGAAATTGAGTGGTTAGAAAGATTGAATACATTATCTTCACAAATAGATTATTGGATAAATCCTTTTAATAAGACAAATAAAACAGTCGAAATAATTCAATTATTTTATGATGAATATAATTAAAATATTGTTCTTATAATAATATAAATATATTATTAATAATATATTTATGGATAATGAAGAGAAATATGATTACATTGTATATTTATTAACACATAGCACATCTAATAAAACATATATAGGAATTACAAATAATCCAGAAAGAAGAATAAGAATGCATAATGGAATTATTAAAGGTGGTTCTTTTTATACAATATTTAATAAAGAAGACGGCAAATGGGATTATTATGGTTTTATATTAAATCTGACTAAATCAATGGCTTTATCAATTGAAAAGAAAATACATATTCATTCAAAAAAGAGTGTTGGTAAAACACCTTTAGATAAAAGATTAAATTATATAAAAAAATTATTAGATCAAGATGAGTATAAATTAAATGGAATTGAATTTATTATTCTCTAATAAATAATAAAATGTTAAATTATTAGATTAGGCGATTATAAAATATATGATTTAATATTAAAAGAGTATGCCTAAAAAAAGCGAAGAATCTAAACCAAAAAGTGTTAAGGCCAAAAGTGTTAAACCAAAAAGTGTTAAATTAAATGATGTATCTAATTTAAATCAGATACAAACAGAAATAGAAGACGGATTGATTGAAATCGAAAATATTAATATTAAAAATGTATCTAATATAAATGAAAAAAAAGAATCAAAAAAGACTACTTCAAAAAGTAAGAAATCTAAATCCGTTCAAATGAACGTGGTTAAAAATAATTATGATAAAAACATTGAAAAAACAAATGTAACAAACGCTGAAACAAATACTGAAACCTTAACCGAAAAAAATAATAAACCAAATAAAAAAACTTTTACACAATCACCTTTATCAAATTCCGTAATAAAACCATTTAATAAAGAATTAGTTCCATATTTCAGTTCAACAAAATCTAATAATAAAGAATTTAAAGAAGAGATGGATAAATATCACAATTCATTTGATGATATAATCCATTTTTCCAAAAAAATAAGTTTAGCAAAAAAGAAGTCTATTAATTGTATAATATATCATACGGAAAATAGTGACGGAGTGATGTCAGCAAATATTGTTGTTAAATATTTATTAGAAAATAAAACAGGTGATGATTTGTTAATAATACCTACAAAACCATCATCAGGTAAAGGTTCTTTAAATAGAAGAATAGAAAAATATGAGAAACAATTAAAAGGACGTAATGTAATAATATTGGATTTACAATATAATAAAGAAATGTTAGATTATATAAAATCACGCGCAAAAGATGTATTGGTAATAGATGACCATCCCATAGGACAGAATCAAAAGAGCGTTTCAAATAATGGAAATAGTAATGGAATGCATTTTATAGGTGATAATAGTCATGCAACCGTTGCATATACATGGAAGTTCTTTTATCCAAGAGAAGATGTTCCATTATATGTACAACTTATTGATAATGATGATAGAAAATTACAATTTCCACATTTAAGTAAATATCGTAAAATGACTTCTTTTTATAATTATAGGATTTTTCACAATCCATATTTACAAAAATTAGGAATAAAATTTGATAAAGCCAGTGATTTCGAAAATCTTGATTCTATTTTTGTAAATGATGAATATAATTATATATATGGTATAATAGGACATTATTATGATGAACTTGCTAATAATATAAAAGACCAAGTTGCCAGAAATGCCAGATTCGCCTATTTTGAGGGTCATCCTGTTTACGTTCTTAATTATAATGACCCCGTATTATCAAGAATGGTTGGACGTCAAATGTTGACAAATGCCGCTGCCAAAGGTGACCATATAGATTTCGCCGTTTTATGGGGATATGAATATATAAATCAATGTTATAGGGTTCAATTAGTGGAATTTCATGGTGGAAAACCCAAATATAACTTGCCATATATAGCAAAAACATTGGGAAATATAGGAGGACTAGGTAAAGGCGGAGGAGGAGCCGCATTTGTGGGTAATTTTTATTGGCCACGCGGACAAGGTAAGGATATATGGGATTTATTTAATAAAACACCAAGATATTTGAAAAATAAAAGAGATTGATAAATAAATATTGATAGATTATATTCAAAGAAAATAAAAATATATATTACTACTCAAAATATTATATTTCATAATTTACGATTAACAATATAAGAATGTCTGCTTATTTGGTAATTACAGTTTTGCTAATTATGCTAATTATTAATCCATGTGTTAATTCATTATTAGCATTTATTTTCTATTCTATATGTTACACTTTTGTAATATCAGGAGGATAAAAATAAATGTTTGATATATTCTTTACGAATTACATTTTTAAGTAATATTATAAAATATTCATTAAGTCTTTTCATTTATAAAAGAAAAAATAACTTATATAGATATTGATTTTTAGAGTTATATTATTTATACACCATTTATCATTATTTATTATTTTATTAATTTATTATTTTATTCTTTTGTATTTTTTATTACCTATATTATGTATATTACCTATATTATGTATATTACGAAATATATAATATATAAAAATAAATATTACTCCAATAATAAATATCCATATAATATAACTAAAACAAAAACCTATATTATTTATTCTATACCATCCTAATTTGGGGTTTGTATTTACTTCAATATAATTCGTTAAAATTTTAATCATATATAATAAATATTTTTCTCCATAAAAATTATGAAACCAATGTTTTTGGTTTTCTGTATGAGGTAATTTTTGAAAATATAATGGAATTTTATAAAAATATTTTGTATAATTTTGTGTTAAAAAATGGTCCCAATGTAAGTAATTATTAATATTATTATTATTTAATATATCTAAACATATTTTTCTATTATAAATAATTGAATGTGCAGAAAGTGAATATATTCCCCTATAAACATTTGATGTTGAAAAAGGAATACAAAAATAATTTATTTGTCCTAAATTAAAATAAAATGAAGTTTTATTATTTATAAAAATATCCTTTATTTCATTAATAATATTTATATTTATTATTTCTTCATTAACTATAAAATCATCTTCTAATATTAAAATATTATTATAATTATGTTTTATTGAATGGTTCATTGTATTTAAATATGCATCTATTAAATCATATGGTGGTATATTTTCAGGTAAATCTTTATTACATTTTTTATATCCTTTATTATAAACAATATATACTTTTTTTGTTGGGATATGTTTTTTTAATTGTTCTTCATATTCGTCTTTTCGTTTACTATTTTCCATCGTTAAAATATATGTTGCATCAACAAAACTATCTAAAAATCCATTTTTATAATTTCTTTCTTCAAAATAATAACAATCATTGTTTATCATTCTATAATATATAATATATATAAAAATAATATAAAAACTATTAAAATTTATTAACACTTTACTTGAATAATATTTAAAATCGCGCTCATTGTGTACGATTCTTTAAGTTGTATTATAAAATATTTATGTAAAGAGTTAAATATATAATTATTTTACAATTTAGTTATATATTATAATTATAAATATTTATCTCTTTTTATTAGAAAATAATTTAGAATCCAATAATATTACACCTATAATAACTATATAAGTTAAATGTAAAACAACTGATATACAGGTTGGTTGGTATGTAAAAATTTCATTATATGTTTGTAATATTTTATCTAAATTATGAATTACTATAAGTATTGTACCAATTATTAAAAATATCATTGATATAAATAATACATGTAATTTATATTTAAAATTTATAAGTAATAAAATACCAACTGTAAATTCAAATATTATAATTAATATATCAAAATATTTTGGTAATTTTAAAACTTTATAAGCTTCTTCTTCACGGTAAGATTTTAAATATATTCTATTAATTGATGTAAATATAAATACAAATCCTACGTAATATATTAAAATATCTTTTAGATTTAGATTCATTTATATAGTATAATTATATATTATATATTATATATTATATATTATATAAATGAATTAAATATTATTTCTATATAAAAAATATTTTATTATTATAATTAAATTTAACTCTAAAAAATAATAAAAAATGTTTTATTTTAACCCTTTACATGAATAAAAGTCAAAATTAACTTCCATGTGGGTGATTCTTTAAATAGTATTATAAAATGTTTATGTAAAGGGTTAAAAATATAATTTTATCTAATATTTATCTGAGATTTAATATATTTTATGAATTTATGTAAATATTATAAATTCTATATATTCTATATATTCTATATATTATATATATTATATTATTATATTATATAAATGAGTGAACTTCATATTGTAACTGTAGCAACAGAATCTAAATATTATTTTCCATATTTAATAGAATCATGTAAAAGACATGGTAAAGAATTAGAAATTTTGGGTTATGGAGAAAAATGGAAAGGTTTTAATTGGAGATTTAAATTAATGATTGAATATTTGAAAAAATTACCACAAAATGATATTGTATGTTTTGTTGATGGTTATGATGTTTTATGTGTTCGTGATTTAGATGAAATGAAAAAAGTATTTTTAGAAATAAGAAATAAAACAGGATGTGAAATGGTTATTGGAATAAATGAATTTGATACAAATAATTATATATATAATTTTGGTTCTTATTATTATTTTGGAAAATGTAATAATTCATATATTAATGCAGGTGCATATATTGGATATGCGAATGATTTATTAAAAATAATGAATGAAATTATTCAAATTAATAATAAAGATGATGCAGATGACCAAGTATTAATAACAGAATATTGTAATAAATCAAATACTAATATATATATTGATAATAATGGTATATTATTTGTAACATTATTTCATCCATTGTGTGAAATTGATGAATATTTTGAAATTTCAGAAGATACAAAAGTAGTAAGTTATAAATCAAATAGACCGTTTTTTATACATGCAAATACATATGGATATTTAGATGGAATAATTAAAAAATTAGGATATTCAATGGAATCAAATAAAATTAAAAATGAATTATTTTATAATTTTTTAGAAAAAAAAATATTTTTATATACATTTATGATATTAAAAAATAATATAATATTAATTGTTTTTTTAATAACTTTATTATTAATATTTTTTTATATATCAAAAAATTATAAAAAAATAATAAAAAAACTAAAATACAGGAAAAAATAAAATACAGGAAGAAATAAAATACATGAAGAAATAAAATATTTATAAAATATACTTTTTATTATAAATATATAAAAATTATGAATATAAAATAATAATTTTTATAAAAAGATTTATATTTTATAATATAAAATATAAATAATTGTAAATAAATGTAAGTAAATTAATAACTAATAATATTATTATTTATTTTCTAGTTGATTTGAAAAGATTTTCATAAGACGTTTCAAGTTCTGAATATTTTCTTTTAAGACTGGTATTTTCTTTTTTAAGATCATCGTTTTCACTTCGAAGATTTGCAACAGTTGATTTTAAGAAATTATTATTTGCGCGTAAATCAGTAGTATCACGTTCATATGCTTCAATCTTAGCAGTCATAGACCGAGTTTTTACACTAAGATTGTAAACATCTGTTTTTAAGTTAGATGATTCTCCTTTTAAGGAAGATATTTCATTTTTAAAAACAGATGTATTGTTATTGAGTGTATCAATTGATTTTTCCATGTATTTTTTGCAAGCTTCTAAATTTGAAACTGATTTTTCCAATGTTGTAATTGTCTTTTTATGACCGTCGATTTCATCATCTTTAGATTTTAAAGAGAAAAGAACAACATCATTATTCATGTATATACGCGACATTTCAAATGCATTTTTTTGAGAAGCATTTAAAAGATATGGGTCCGCACCTAATTTTAGTAAAAAATCAATCACGTCGCTGTTGTCATTTCGAATAGCATAATCTAATGCACGATAACCGCTTTTTAAATCAATAATATTATTCACATTATTTTTATCAATCAATCTTTTTAATTCAGTTAATTTATTATTTTGAATGTCAAAAACAATTAATTCAGCAGGTGACAATTCAACTGTTACAGTATCTTTTTTAGATTGTTCAGTTACAGAAGTGACTGAAAATCTTGTTCCTTGTCTGGTATTTCTATTGTAGATGCTCATTTTTAAGTAATAAAACTTTCCTTTTAATTAAAATAATAATGATATTATACTTTTAGAAAAATAAAATTCAATTTTTATAAGACCTAATGGTTAAAATATATATAAATAAATCTTATTTAATATATATATTAAATGAAAATAATATCGTTGTCATCAAATATTGCGGGGCCTGCATGCGGTATTGCATCATCAATTAAAAGATATTTTTATAATGGGTCTAAACAAACCGATATGTTTGACTATCTTGAATTAAGTTTATTATCAATTATACAAGTATTATTATTAGATAATATTGATTTAATATCATATAATAATTCATTTCTACCTAATATAAATGATTGTCATAGTGTAACTTTTAATAATTATGATAGGATGATTAGTCATCATGATTTAAAGATAGATTATAACGAAGTCGACTATATTAATTTTATAGAAAAATATAAGAGACGATATTTTCGTTTAATAGAATCTATTAAAACGGAAGACATTATATTTTTTATAAGATATGGTGAAGAAGATACAGCACAATTAATGGAATTTACAAGTATTATTAAAAAATTAAATCCGTCGTGTGATTTTTATATAATTAATATTATCTATAATGATTCAAATAATAACTTAAAAAATAATACATTAAATCCAATTATATCAAACGTACATGTAATTAATTTTTATGATTATTTAGATAAAGATATTATATATAATAGCGATTTATATTATAGAATGATGCAATTCAATTGGCGTGTCGTATATGATTTTATTAATGAACATTTACCTGAAAAATATAGAGGAGAGATTTCATTTGAACAAAAATAATTATTGAAAAAATTAATTTAAATTTATTTTTTATTTTATTGTCATAAATATATTATGGTAATAAAATTAAATCTTATTCATTATGAATGGACTGATTTTGTATTATTAGATTTTGATAAAAATCGATTATATAGATTAAGTGTTGAAGATGAAGGTGCTTCTTTTAATATTAATAAAAATATAATTATTATAAATTGGGATAAATGGGGAATAGAGTTATTTATAACTTATTCAAATGACTATAAATATTTTGCATGTTCTAAATCTATTTTTTATCATGAAGAATGGGATGATTTATGTTACATAGATAATATTAATAAATTAATATTACGAGAAAATTCAAATGACATAGGTATTTTTAATACGGATAATGAAGAATTTATTATAAAATGGACTCATTATGATAGTATTAATTATCCGGATTTTAGTGTTTATATAAAAAAGATAGTATATGAAAAAGAATCTAATGAAACGGATGTAGAATCTATTGAAACGCCTGAAATAATTCAAGCCATACAGGAGCCGATACAGGTTCCTATACAAGAGCCTATACAAGAGCCTATACAAGAGCCTATACAGGTTCCAATACAAGAGCCGATACATGATATCATACATGATGTCATACAGGAGCCTATACAGGAGTCTATACAAGAGCCTATACAAGAGCCTATACAGGAGCCTATACAGGAGCCTATACATGATGTCATACAGGATATCCTCATACAAGAGCCTATACAGGAGCCTATACAGGAGCCTATACAGGAGCCAATAATTAATATTGAAACAAACAATACAATAATAAATGAAGAAATTATAAACGAACCTATTATAGAAGTATGTGAAATCCCTGAAAAAGTTGATAATAATGCATTGGAAACATCATTTGAAACAATAAATACACCAAATACACCAGTCACCCAAAATCAAGAGGAAGTTTTTGAACCAGAAGAAATTGTGAAAGAAACAAATAAATGTTTATATCGTACTTATACACCAATATCATATAATAAACGTATACCAAATATTATTCATTTTGTATTTGGATTTAAACCCCAGATTGAAGAGTTTGAATTGTATAGATATATTGCCATAAAGTCGGCGATAGATATAAACAAACCTGAAAAAGTATATTTTTATTATTTTTATGAACCATTTGGATATTGGTGGGATAAAATAAAACCCTATTTAACACTTGAATTTATAAAGCCACCTACAGAAATTTTTGGAAATAAAATATCCCATTATGCACATCAAGCCGATATTATTCGTTTAACAAAAATTATAGAACATGGTGGTATATATCTTGATATTGATACAATATGTTTAAGGTCTTTTAATGATTTATTAGATAATGATTTTGTAATGGGTATACAAAATAATTCGGAAGGAACAGATGCATACGGATTATGTAATGCTGTATTGTTAAGTTCACCGAATTCATACTTTGGATTAAGATGGTTTGACACATATAAAAGTTTCCGTTCAAAAGGCCGCGATGAAAATTGGGATGAACATAGCGTATTGATGCCATTGCGTTTATCAAAAGAATATCCCGAACATATAAAGATATTAGGAACGAATTCATTTTTTTATCCCTTATGGTACGACATTAAAAATATATTATTTAATGAAAACATTGATTTAAACCAATATAAAACAATTATTAAAAATAATTACTGTATTCATCTATGGGATACGTATAGCCATGATTATTTAAAAGCATTAAATGAAAATATAATATTTTCTAAAAATACTATATATAATATATTTTGCAGAAAATTCCTTCGAAATCGCATAAGTCTTGTATTATTAACATATAATCGCGATGATGTTACAATACGGTGTTTAGAAAGTTATTTAAAATGTTTAGATAAAAAATATATAGAAGAACTAATTATTTTAGATAATAATAGTAATAATAATTTGACATATTATTTAAAAGAATATCAAAAAAATCACGAAAAAATAAAATTAATTTTGAGTGATGATAATTTAGGCGTGTGTGGCGGGAGAATGGTATTATTCAAAGAAGCCATTGGAGATATTATTATAAGCATTGATTCCGATGCATATTTATTAAATAATAGTTTTTTTGATAGAATTATATCACTATTATATGATGAAAGTACTGGTATAGTAGGTATTTCAGGGGCTTATTTAAAAAGTTGGGATTTTGGAACACAGGAAGATATACCAGATAATGATAATAATGAATATTATGCAGACCATATAGCGGGTTGTTGTCAGTGTTTTAGACGCGATTTGTTTAATTATGGATTTGGATTAGACCCGTATTATGGTAAATTTTGGGTAGAAGACACCGATTTATCGATGCAATCATTGGAACTAAATAAAAATAATATTAAAATAAATCAGTCGTTATATATCGACCATCATTGGGGCGGTAGTGGGCGCGATTTTAAAGATTTATTTCAAAAAAATTGGGATTATTTCAGTTCAAAATGGAATGGGCGGGTTTTAATGCATTTAAGTTAGATTTATTATAAAGTGTAAAATTAAATATAATTTATGGAAATCATATTTAATTATTAATTATTGAAATAGGATTCTCAAACAGTCATTTTTAACAGTGCTAAGTTAACGCGTTACTTCTTGACTACTTTAAACATGGACTTATTTCAGATAGAATGTACGCTTCAAATGTTAGCTTTCCTTCCAATCCTTCAATCTCACAAAATGATAATGTTACGGAATCGCATTTTACTATATCTCCATTTATTGAATAAAACTCAGGATGACTAAACATACTTACCAAAGTCCCTATTAGTGGTTCTTCATCTTCATGGGTTTTAGTTTTGAACATATATTTTTTATTCAATACTAAATTTTTTGAAAAGGGTTCTGGACCGGGTTCTAAAATGGGTTTTGAAATTTTGTGTAGGTACTCTGTAATTTCAGCTATGTAGTCGTCATCTGTAATTTCATCTATGTAGTCGTCATCTGTAATTTGTGTAGGTACTCTTAATTCTTTCTCTTTCTCTTTAATTGCGAATTGTACGGATTTAACATCTTGGAAGAAACTATGTTGGCACTCTGTAATTTCAGCTATGCAGTCATCTGTAATTTGTGTAGGTACTCTTAATTCTTTCTCTTGAATTACGAATTGTACGGATTGAACATCTTGGAAGAAACTATGTAGGCTGTGTGAATATCGATGTATATTATATCTTATCTCTATCAAGGTCCCTATTATTGGGTATTTAGAATCGTTATGTTTTATTTCAAATTTGTATTCTTTACCTAATTTAAGAGAGTCCAAATATAACCGCTTTTTTGTCGATAATGGAATGACCTGACTAGATTTAATTTTTTCCATAGGAGGAATATCAAAAATGTCACTAAAAGATTCTTTTAAAGGTTCTTCAAATGACATTTTAAAATAATTATCTTCGATACAATCTTCGATACAATCTTGATATATGTTAATCTAAAAATTATAGTTATAATTATAGTAATTAACCTATCAATTTTTTACGATAATTTATAACGCATAATTTCAATATAATTATAATAGTTCGATTTATTCATATATTTTTTATCGAGTATAAAAATAATAATTATGAATAAATATAATATAACAATAGAACATAAGGATTGGAAAGGTAATTGCGTAATTGATAATAATAACTGTATATTTAGAAAAGATATTCAAGATGAGCATGGAACATATATTTTTCAAAAAAATAAGATGTTGGTGAAATGGGATAAATGGGGCGATGAAGTATTTTATTGTTATGATGACCACAAAAATTTTTATGATATAGATACTTATAAAAAGAAATGTCAGGATATATGTATATTTGATAAAAGAGATATTTTATATGTAATATTAAATAAAGAATTACTTAAATTTCGTGTTTGGGGTAAAAATATATTTGGAAAATATAAAATATATAATGAACAATCAAAGATAGTATTAGAATACAATAATGGTATAAAGATTTTTAGAAAGGTAAATGAATATGTGTATTATGATGAAGAATATTTTTTTACAATAAATTTAAATAAAAATTATATATCCGAACTTTATATTTTTAATAAAATAACAAATAAATATTTCAATTCTTTAAATATTGATATTATGGGTGATTGGAAAATGGATAATAATATATTGTTATTGAATTATACAGATTCAAATAATAATATTGTATCACATAAATTTATTTCAAATCATTATTATGAAATCAACGATACGCTTAATATTGAACAATACAATAAACAATTAACAGTAATTAAACCCCATAAAATTACTATGAATGACAGAGTTCTATTTAGTAATATAACATTGTGTAAAAATAAAATTATTCTAACATCTATACATTATAGAGATACTCCATGGTTTATTGATGATATTAATATACATGTAAATGACAGAAAAATATTGAATAGAGAAGTATATGATAATGATAATTTTGAAAGTTCATTTAGTATAATTTTGGAATTAGATATGGTTGTTGATAATATAATATTATTTATAAATTATCAGAATAAAAAACAATTTAAAGTTAATTTGGAACAATCGACAATTCCACATAATAATATATCAGCAATGACTTTATTTAAAGACGACTATGAATTATTAAGGCGCTATATAAAATATTATTATAATATGGGTGTTGAAGTATTTATATTATATTACAACGGTACATTAACTAACGAATTAATTAAATATGTAGATAATATTCATTATAATAATATTAAAATATATTTAATAGAATGGGATTATAAATATTGGTGGCAATATTTGACGTATAAACAGCATCATGCACAAACAATGGCTATAAATGATGCATTACATATATTAAAGAATTATAGTAAATATTTGTTATATAATGATTTAGATGAATATTTTATATTATCACCTTATAATAATTTTAATACATTAATATTGAATAATAGTGAAATTGATATATTTATTTTTAAAAATAAATTTTGTAAAATGGGTATTGATTTAATCCCCTATTCAGAGTTTGATACTAAATTTGATTTAACTAATATTATAGAAGGAAACTATTGGGAAAATAAGAGGGAAAAGAATTTGATTAAATTAGAAAATATAAATGTAATGGGGGTACATTCTTGTTATGAAACATTTAGTGATAAGATTATACATCAAATGGGTTTTTCATATTTTTATCATATTATAAATTTTAGAGAGAAATATAGAGAAGAATTAATGACTGAATATATAACAGATGTGTAATAGAGTGATGTGATGTATGATGCAGATGTATGAAGATAGGACATTGATATAATAAAAAAATGATTTATTTTTTATTATAAACAACTGTTTTTATGGTGTTTTATGAATACAAATGTATGAATATGATTTTATGAATGCGAATGCATGAATACGATTTTATGAATGCGAATGCATGAATACGATTTTATGAATACGATTGTATGAATACGATTTTATGAATGCGAATGCATGAATACGATTCATAAAATGAATACATTAGATAGTTCTATATGTGAAAATATATGTAAATATTTAAGATATAAAGATTTATATAACTTGTCAATTGTTAATGCAAAATATAGTAAAGACGTTGATTTTTATATAAAGTACAACATTCGAAATTTTAAAATCTGGTCACGTAATTTATATTTTTCAACATTATTTGTAATATCTAAAAAAATTATATTTTTAGAATCACTTGAATTAAATTGGTGTCCAAATATATTAGAAAGAAACAATGGAATTACTCTATATTATTTTTCCTCATTAAAAAAACTTAAAATTAATAATTTAACAAGATATGATATAAATTCAATAATAAGTTTATTGGAATCAAGTCCTCAATTAAAAACTCTAATTTTTATTTGGATATCATTTACTGAAAAAGAGATATATAAAATAGCAGATTATTTTCAAAAACTGGATGAATTACATTTAGATTATATGCAAATTACAGATTTAACACTAATCAATATTTCATCATATCTTAATAACTTAGAAAAGATAAATATAATAGGATGCTTGAAAATAGGCGATAAAGGAATAATAGAATTATTTGAAAAATGTAATAAACTAAAATTCATACGTTTAGAATTAGATATAACTGATGAAGCAATATATAAAATGGCAAATAAATGTTATTTGTTAGAAGAACTTAATTTAACATTGTGTAATGATGAAATAACAAGTGTGTCGTTAAATTATTTATTAGAAAAATGTAAATTATTAAAATCAATTAAGATTAAAGGATTTTTTACAACATTTGATGAATATAAAGATTCTGTTACAAATGACATATTTTATGGAATACTTAAATCAACGTCATTACATAATATTTATTTTGAAAATTGTAGTGGTATAAATGATATGGGTATAAATATTTTAGCTGAATCAAAACCATTTATTGAATCGTTTGTTTTTAGAAATTGTATAAATATATCAAACCAGTCAATACAAATATTGGTAAAAAATTCCAAATTTTTAAAATGGTATGAAATAAATCGCAAAATATATGAAATGTAGTTTTTATATAAAAACAAATAAATGTAGTTTTTATATATTTTTTATAAAACTTCTATAATTAAATAATTACATCACAAATTCTTCCTTCAATATGACCAATATTAATATAATGTATTTCTAAATCAGTATCATTCATATGAGATAAATCTGGATAATTTTTTCTATAAATATCTCTATTAAAAGATGGAAAACGATCCGTCAATTTTAGTTCTCTATTTTCTCTAAGACCATATTCAAAAATATGTTTATTATAATCATCTGGAGTTTTTAATCTTATTTGTAAATCTGGATTTAAAGCCCTATATATTTCCCAATTTGTATTTACAGCATATATCATAGATATTAAATGTTGTAAATATTTATCTGCACAATTATTATCTATAATATCATTATGCAATAAATGTAATTCATTATTGTTATTATCTAATAATTGTCCAAAAGAACTATTATCCGCACGACCTCTATTTTTTTTATTATAACTATCTTCTAATGATCTTGTAAAATAATGATTTATTTGAATAATATTATTTGTTATATTATAATTAAATGGTCCATTTATAATATTTTTATTTGGGTCTAAGTATTTAGTTTTGTCATGTAATGAAACCTGATGAGGATCTATTATATAATGAGTATATTGTGGTTTATAAATAGTTTTAATATGTTTATCTTGCTCTAAATTAGAATATCTATAGGAGTCTATGACACAACCATTTTGAATATTATTATGAAAACTCGTTCCAAAAAAAATCTAATTAATACCAATAGCTTGTGCTTCATCGTGTTCATCTAAAAAATCACGGATTGACCAATGTTTTTTAGGAAAAATATATTCATCACCATCTATATTAGCAATCCATTTATTATCACTACCATAATGTTTTAAACAGTGATTATAAGCATTCATTTGTTGGTTTAGACCAGAGAAATCAATAATTGTACATATTTGTTTAAATAGATATTGATGTAATCTATTTTTAATGGGGAACGAACTATCATTATCATAAATATAAAAATGTTCAAAACCTATTATCCAATGATATAAAATAAATTCTTCTAAATTAGTTTCATCTTTAATAATTGAGCATAATGATACAAAATGTTTAACCATGAAATATATTATAAATAAATATATTATATTTAGATGGAATATATAAAAATAAATGATTCTAAAAAAATAAATGAAAATACTTCTGAAAACACTTTTGAAAGAACCTTTATAACATTTATTATACCGAGTATAGGTAGAGACACTTTATTATATACAATAGAGTCATTATATAATTTACAGATAAGTGACTGGAGAGCAATTGTAGTATTTGATGGTATTAAAAATGATAATTTAAATGAAAAGATAAATAATATTGATACTCTTAAAAAAATTATAATTATTAATAGTGATATAAAATATGGTAATATCTCAGTAAGAAATAGTGCGGGCTTAGTTAGGAATATTGGCATAGAATCAATTAATTTTCCAACGGAATGGGTTGGATTTGTTGATGATGATGATACAATATCACCCTATTATATAAATAATTTAAAAAGTGAATTATTATTAAATCATAATATAGATGTATGTATTTTCAGAATGATGTATGAAAATGGTTATGTATTACCTACAAAATATGATAGAAATATAATGAAAAATCGAGTTGGTATAAGTTTTGCAATAAAAAAAGATATTATAAATAAAAATCTATTTATAAATAATCCGTTTGAAGATTATATATTTTTAAAAGAATTACAAAATAAAGGCTTTAAAATATTAATATCATCGTATATATCTTATTATGTACGATTAATATATGATTTAAATAATAGTATTATAAATAACTCTAATGATATAGTTTATCCTAAAATATATTTGAATTAAAAGTTAAATTATACAATATATTCATAGATATATATATTGATATTTTCATATAAAAATATCGCGTGTTATATAAATATTATTTTTATATTAATATTGTATTAATATTTATATGGATTATTATAAAATATTCAATCCTAATGATGAAGAGAGTGATGTATATTGTATACAAAGTTTTTTTGACAAATACCCATATTTTAATAGTAAAGAATATAAAATTTTAAATGAAAATATAGACCCTCTATTGAAGTCATTAAATGGCATAAATATACTTGTACATTATCATTTGCATGGTTTTAAAAAAAATTATATATGTTCAATAAAGCACTTTTACAAATTATATCCTTCATTTGATATAGATTTTTATAAATTATTTTATGAAAAGGAATTAGAAATATATAAAAGTCATGAAAATAATTTTCAAATTCAAGAAATAGACTTGAAACAAACGAATTTTAATAACATATATTATTTAATAGATTTTAATAATTATATACATAAAAATGAGGTAAATGGTCGAATTATATCGTTTAACCAATTTAATAATACATATAATATAGATTACTGTTTTTTAAAAATATTTTATCGTGAATTTAATGATAAAAATGAATATGACATTATGATTTTATTAATAAAATCAATGAATAAAGAACATAATTTTAAAAAATATATTTTATCAGATAAAGATTTTATAGAGATGTATCCAACATTTAATTTAAATTTATATAAATTATTAAACTCTGGAAAACTACCATTATATAATAATGATATAGAATATAAAAGTTATTGGTATCATATAGGTCAATACAAAAGTGAAATAATTTCAATTAATGATGTTATAAATAATATTATACCTGGATTAAATATTGATTTATATAAAATTATATATAATATAAATAATCATGAGTTAGATGAAAAATTAATTTATAATATATATATAAATCAAGATAATCTTATTTATTCATACGATTCTTTTATGCGAATAATTGATGATTTCAATTTTATTTTATTTATTAAACATTATCCAATAATTAAAAATTCTACAAAAGAGAAAATTATAGAATTTTACATAAATAATATTACTAAAATAAATAATATTTATTCTGAAAAATTGTTTTACATAAAATATCCTGATTTTAATTTAAATGAATATCGCATGTTTTACAATGATAAAAACGAATCAATAAAAATATATAATCAATATAATTTTAATAAAAATAAAGATTCAGTTATAATATCTATTAAAGATTTTTATACTAAATATTCATCATTTAATTTGGTTGAATGCAAAAATATATTGAATAAAAGAAAAATTATATTTTCAACAGATAATGAATATATATATTATTGGTTTAATAATCAAAATTCAACTAATTTAGACTATATTATTAATGAATTTAAAACACAAAATAAAGATTTTGATATTGATATATATAAATTATCAAATAGAATAGAAAATACTTTAGGTGATTATGATATAATATTAGATTTTATAAATATAAAAGATAAATCGACGGATTTAATATATTCGATTAAATCATTTTATAATGTAAATACTTATTTTGATAAAGATATATACAGTATATTTAATAATGTTGAAGAATATGATGAAAAAACTTTAATATGTGACTTTTTACAAAAATATAATAACTCTTCACTTGAACTAATCTATGATACAAATACATTTTTGAAAAAGTATACTTATTTTAATTTGAGACTATACAAAGAATTAAATAGGGATTTATCAATAATGAATGATAAAGAATTAATAATACATTGGTATAAAGAAGGTCTTAAACAGAACAGAATATATTCGAGCGAATTATTTTATAAAATATATCCATCTCTTGATTTTAATATAAATAGCCCAACATATAATTTTTATAATTTAAATGAAGTTGAATATAACATGGATGAAATACAAAAAATACTATATTGGATGAATAAGGGTATATATGATTATTTAAAAAAAAGTAAGGATATTGTTGGTAGAGATAATGTAAATAATATATATGAGGTTTTAATTGACTTGGAACAGGAAAAACCCATACTTAAAAATGGTATATCACTAATTATAAGAGCAAAAAACGAGGAATTGAATTTAAAATATTGTATCGAATCAGTTGTTGACTTAGTAGATGAAATAATATTTGTCGATAATAATAGTACTGATGATACATATAAAATAATGAATGATTATGCAATGAAATATAGTAATATAAAATTGTATAAATACAATATTAATGTATCGAAAGTTGGAATTGAACATGAAGAGGCTTTAAAAACGAATAATATGAATACGCTAGGAACATTTTATAATTGGTGTTTATCAAAGGCGACTCGATATAATATATTTAAATGGGATGCAGATTTTATATGCGTTCGTAATAATTTTAAACAATTAGTTGAACTATATGATTTAAAAAATAGAAATGACAAGTTTGCAATTTGGTTTACAGGTAAAACACTATTTGAAAATATTGATAAATATTATTTAAACGATAAATCTTTTTATAATGAGTATCGTATATTTTCTTATAAAAACGGATTTAAATGGTACAATGGTGATACGTGTGAATATACAGAACCTTATATAACGAATTGTGAAAATAAATATAAATATATACATCCATTATTTTATGAAATTAAACGAACATCAATTGATGAATTTATGGAAAGAAGTTCAATGATAGATACACGTGATATAAATGATTTTAATATATTGAATAGATTAAAAGATAATGAAACGAATAATAAAGAAAAAGATATAAGAGTCGAAGGATTAATATATATTGATAAAAGTATTTTAATTTTAAATAAAAAAATAATAATATTTACACCATCATTAAATTTTGGTGGAGGGAATCAATTTGTAATGTACATGTATAATAAATTAAAAACATTTGGATTTTATGTTAAAATAGTGCCTTTACAGAAAATTAATAAAAATAGTTCATTATCGAGTAGATTTAATAGTATTGTTGAGCTTGATATTGAAGACAATGAATTATTTAATATTGATTATATAAAAACATTTAGTCCAGACTATATTATATTTAATTCAAGTATACCTTTTGAAGAGAGTGATATAAAAGAAATATCTACTTTAACAAAAATAATATTTGTAACACATAGTGATGTTGCTTTTTCAAATTATTTTATTGAAAAATACAATAAATACATGTATAAAATTATTACTGTAAATATATATACTATTAGAAAATTAACAAATTTACTAAAAATTAATATTACATCATTTTTTAAATTAACTAATATATTTGATGATTTACATAATAATAGTAATAGAGAAAATGATTATATTAAAAATAATTCTTTAAAAAAAAAGACTAAAAAATTTGGTGTAATATCGCGATTTAGTGAAGATAAAAATATACCAATGTTAATATATTCATTAGTAAATGTTTTTAAAAAATATCCTGATTACAAATGTTATTTAGTAGGGACTGATAATATTTATTATGACAATTATTTAAAATATTTATGTGATTTATTAGATGTATCAAAGTATATATCATTTGAAGGTTATCAAGATAATGTAGTTAGATATTATAAAATGTTTGATTTTATTGTATTACCATCTGTATCAGAAGGATGTTCATATAATATTATAGAAGCAATGAGTTTTGGTAAACCAGTTATTGTAAGTGATGTAGGCGGAAATCATGAATTAATTAAAGAAAATATTAATGGTATAATATATCCATATACGGGTATTAAAGATTTTGAATCTAAAACAATTTATATAAATAATTATAATGAACAATTATCATTAATTGGCTATTTTAAAAAAAGTGACATTGATAAAAATTATATGAATAATAATATAAATTTTAATAATATTGAAGTGAATGTTCCATATTTTATGACATGTAAATTATGTAAAAATATAATGTATAATTTAAATAATAGAAGAAAATGTATATATTGTTTAAATATTAAGAGAAAGATTGAAATATTCAATGCAAATATGATGTCCATAACAACGTCTATAATTAAAATAATTGAAATTGACGATATATCGATAGATAAAATATCTTTGAATAATATAGATTTTATTAAAAAAAACTTTAACAATGATATATATATTAGGCAAATATTGGAATTATTTAAGTAATTGTAGTAAAAATAATTAAAAAAAATTATTTTAAATAATTAACATGAATAAAAATAATTCAAAAATATATCATTTGATATATGATATTTATAATAGAGACCGAGATATAGAAGATTATATATTTTTATGTATATTATCTATTATTGAAACGTGTAATCCTGATAAAATATATTTCCATTATTCTTATTTACCTATTTCATCTGGTAAATTATGGAATATTATTAAAAATAAACTGGATGATAAATTTGTTTTAGAAAAAATTAAAATTAGTAAAACAAATGTGGATTCAAATAATGATTTTAAGAAAGATTTAATTTTAAATATATTAAATGAATATGGTGGCATATATATTAAAAATAATTGTATATTAATAGATGAAATAGACAGTATAGACAATATAAACAGTAGTTGTTTTGATAATTTTAATAATTCAAATGAATTAATAGAAACTCTATGTATGACATCATATAATAAATCGATTGAATGTATTAATTCTTTTAGAACAGATGATAGTGGTATACTATTTAAAGAAATTAATGATTATAGTTTTAGTTCTTATTTTAATATATTGAAAACTTCAAAAATAGTTTTTTTAGATATAGATTTTAATAAATTAGTAAATATTAATATAAATGATGTCTTAAGTAAAATAACTATTTATAATTTATTAATACGGCATATATTAACATTTCGGTTTATGAATAATAAATTATTAAAGGACAATTATAATTCCAATTATAATTCCAATTATAATTCCAATTATAATTCCAATTATAATTCCAATTATAATTCCAATTATAATTCCAATGATAATTCCAATAATAATTCCAATGATAATTCCAATAATAATTCCAATGATAATTCCAATGATAATTCCAATTATACTTCCAATAACAATTACAAATTAATAAATAATATTGATATAATCCTATGGATAAATTTAGATAAATCTGTTAAACGCAAATTAAATATGTATTCAATTTTATCAAAATTTGATGTAACAAATCGGCGTATTGAAGCAATTGATGGAAGTATATTAAAAGATATTTCAAATACATATTTTTATTGTGAAGATAATAAACCGTATCCAAACTTTAGTAACAAAGAATATGCTATTTTGGCAACACATTTAAAGGCAATCGATGAATATTGTAATATACCAAAAGAAACCTTAAAATACGGAGTTGGTTTAATTTGTGAAGATGACCTTTCATTAGATTTTTATAAATATTGGAAAAAAGATATAAAAAGTATTATTGAAGAAGCACCTGATGATTGGGAGATAATATTATTAGGGTATTTTTCATTAAATTTAAATAGGATGGATAGTTTTTCAGTTTGGAATAATGAATGGAGTGCTATATCATATTTAGTTAGATATGACAAAATCAAGATTAAAATAGATGAATTAAAAATAAATGATTTTAAAAAATGGAGATGTACATCATATGATTTAATGGTTTCTGATAATTATATATTTTCAAAATTTAAAACATATGTTTACAAATATCCATATTTTACATTTCCAAATGATAATGATAGTACTTTTCATGATGACCATCTTGATTATCATAGAATATATAAAGGTTCTAATTATATAACGTTAGAAGGAATATATGATTATTATTTTATATAATTTTTATATAATTTTAATATAATTTTATTATATAAATGAATATTCAAAATATAGCTACAAATGTTCCAATATTTACAATATTTGTTTTAATATTAATTATATCTGCAAACTTTTTAGCACAACTTTTTCCATGTAGATTCCAACACGAACTTAATAATAATATGTATTTGAAGCACTTTTTCTCTTTCTTAACAATGGTCTTTTTTGTTGTATTGTCATCTCCCATAAAAAATAAAAAAATAAAAGTAATTGTGGTTCAAAGTATTTTTTTATATATTGCATTTTTATTTTTAATTAAGACGGATTATAGAATATTTATATTATTACTTGTATTATTAAGCGTTTCATATTTATTTGTATTAAAAAAAGTTGAATTAGAAGCAGATAAAGAAGAATTTAAAGAAAATCAAGAAAAATTAAAAGAACTCGATGATGAAATAAAAAATGTAGATTTTTATAATTTTGTAACAATGATTTTTATTGTTATATTTGTAATTATTGGATTTTTATCATATTTAGGACAAAAAAAAATAGAATATAAAAATAATTTCGATTTTAATAAATTTTTATTTGGTAAACCATCGTGTAAAAATAAGAGTCCAAGCGTTTCTATATTAAAGGGTATTTATCATGCACTTGACTAACTAGTTACATTAATTACATTATGTGCGGTTCTTTAAGTAGTATTATAAACTTTTTATGTAAAGAGTTAAAAGTAATTTTTTATATGGTATAATTATATATAATGAGTTTATCTATATTGAATCCATCTTTTATAAATAAAAGTAAAAATACTGATTTTAATTATCAAGTTTATAAAGATTCTCCATATTATCCATATACAGCATGGCTTAAGAATGGTAATAATTTTTTATTTGGATTTTTATTGAAAAGAATTAAAACCAATTCTAATAATAGATATAAAATATTTATTATTTTAAAATTTTTAACAAATAAAAATATAGATTTTGATAAAAAATCATTTAAAAAATATAAAATTGCTAATAATTATTTATATAGCACAATATCATTAAAAACAAAATTAAAAAAAATAGATACATTAAATGATCTAAAAAGAATTAATAGATTTAGCAAAAGTAATAATACAAAATATACAAATAATAAAAATCATAAAAAATCATATAATTTTATAACTATTAATAAACTTACAAATTTAATAAGGAAAAATAAAACATTATTTGAAACAGGTGCTGGTATATCATATAAAGTAATACCATCATTTAATAAAATTAGAACATATATAGGTAAGTATTATAATATTGAAAAAATATTATTACATCCTGATAAAATCATTAATAGATTTGAAAAATGGTTTATGAAAGCGATTTATTCAAATCCTACAATTGGACATAAATCACTAAAGACTATATGTAAAATAACAAATTCTGGATTAATCACTGGTAATTTTGATAATTTACATTCAAAGAGTGGAATAATTCCAATAAATGTACAAAGAAATAATTATGACCTTAAAAAAAATATTAAAAAAATAAAATTATTAGTTGTTATTGGAGTAGATCGCGATTTTGTTAATCATGAATTTTTTAGAAAGAATGGAGTAAAAATAATCATATTTGCACTAAATAAAAATACAATTCCATATTTTGCAAAAGATGAAGATTATATAATATTAGGTGATTTACATAAAAATTTATATAATCTTAATCGATTATTGTTAAATTACTATAAATTATATAATAAAAAATAATAAAAATAATATAAAATCAATAATCAATGAACGAAACATTATCACTGTCATTATCATTACTTAAAAACCCTGGTTTTATTAAACCGTATTTTCCATGAATGCGGTCATCACATGTGTATGTTCTATATTCTGTTTGATGAACATGTGTAATTATAATATCATAAGCGGGGTTACTAACGTTTAAAGAAGTGTTATTATGAATAACTGATGCCAAAATACTATCACATCCTAATATACCAAAATTGAAATCAATTAGTGATAAATCGACGTTTAAAGGACTATTGAATATCCATGCATCTTGTGAATCATCTCTTGGAATATCAAACCTTTTAAAAAGTGTTTTTTTACCGTTAGAGTCTTCGTCATATCGTAATAATGCGTAGAATTTTCCATTCATATTATTATAATTTATTTTTTCAAGCGTTTCATTAAAATATATATCGCTATTTGCCAATATACATAGACTATTTGGGAGTTTTGTATTAATAAATTCAACTGCATCAGAATATTTTAATCTTTTATTACTATCATCATATATCTGTATTTGAACGACTTTATTGTGTTTATCAATATTATTTATAAAATTTAAATTATATATTTTATTATTTAATAAATATATTTTTTCAATATATTTGTTTTGAATATTTTTTAATAAACATCGTTTTAATTCATTTTGTCTTAATTCATTACCTGAATCATAATATGTTGTTATAAGATTCATTTATAATATATTATATTATATAATATAAATAATATTATAAAAAACCGAATTGTTCGAGTTTAAGATAATAACATTTATTTTTTTTCTTAACATTATTCAAAAAAATAAATGAATTTTAAAAATTATCTTTTATTTAATCCAGAACTTAAAAATTTAAATATACAAAATATTAAAAAAGAATATAATGATGATTTAATAACAAATAATAGAGTTACAAGTATTGAATCATTTTTTAAAAAATTTAAAGATTTTAATATAAATATTTATAAAAAATTTTATCCCGAAACTGAAAAACTAAGCACAACTGAAACACTTATTTATTTAAATACTAATTATATTCCTGATAATACAATATATTCATTAAATAGTTTTTTAAATATATATCCTAATTTTGAGAATATTAACATGAATATTAAGATAGATGATTTATTCATTAACAAAATGTATCAATATTATATAGAAAATTTAAATCAAATAAATTTAAGTTCAAATATAAATGATTTAAATTATTACAATAAAACAAATAATGAATTAGATAATGAAAAAAATAATGAATTAGAACAAAAATGTAATAATTCTTCTTTAAAAATAGCCCATGTTTTTATACATTTATTTAAAATTGGAGGTGGAGAATCATATTTAAAACAATTTCATAAATACAATAATATTAATAAATTAAATAATAATTATTATTTTAATGAAACATTATTTATAAGTCGTTCATATCATCCAACTGATATAGATACATTATTTGATTATGATAATTTAAAGATTGTATATTATAAAACATATAATGAATTAAATAATTATTTAAAAGATTTTGATATTATATTAGACCATCAATTGTATTGGTTTGATATTTTTATTACAGAAGTTGCATTTATTGATTTAAAAAATATTATAAGAATAACACATGGAGCACCAATACATTATAAAAATGTAGATTTATATAAATATAATTATTCAATAGAATTGTATAAAGATTATCAAAGTGATATTAGTTGGAATAATCATATTAAGTTTTATAATAATATCGGTGTTCAGAACTATCCGTTTTTTGAAAGAAGTATATCAAATAAAAATATAATAAATGTACTTATATTAGGGCGTATATGTGAAGAAAAAATACCAATGACATTTATAAAATCTTTATTTAATTTTTTAAAAAAATATCAAAATCAAAATCAAAATCAAAATCAAAATCAAAATCAAAATCAACATTTAAATTTAAGTATTATATATATATTTAATTTTTATGGTGTTATTGATAATATTTATGAAAAAATTTTTATTAAGGAAATAAATAGAATTAATGATTATTTCAATAATGATAAAAATCGGCAAAACCGACAAATTCTAAATAATAAAAAAGTGTTATATCATGGTTATATACATCCAGACGCCATAAGCGATGTATTTTTAAAAAATGATATATTAATGCATCCTTCTAAAAATGAAGCTGGCGCAACGGCTTTACTCGAAGCAATGTCGCATGGATTACCTGTAATATGCAAATCTTTAAGTGGAATGATTGAAGCATTAGATGACCAAGTATTTTTATGTAAAAATGATGATGAAATGTTTGAAAAGTTATTATTAATTAATGAACAAAATTATAGTAATATATCATTAAAGAATTATTTAAAAGTTTTATATAAAAATAATCAAAAAGATTGTTTTTTTAAATTAATGAATGATATAAAAAGTATATATTATACGGGATTTGGATGTATAAATAAGAATAAAATTCCTAATATTGTACATTATATATTTGGATTAATACCACAAAGTGAAGAATTTTCATTTGTATATTTTATGTCAATCTATTCTAACTATATTATAAATAAGCCCGATATAATATATTTTCATTATCAGTATGAACCATATGGATATTGGTGGAATAAGGCATGTAAGTATGTAAAATTAAATTATATAAATTGTAATGATATGTCATGGGGTAAAAAAAAGATATTAAAATATGCTCATAAGGCTGATAAAATAAGATTAGATATTTTGTATAAATATGGTGGTATTTATATGGACATTGATACTATATCAATCCGTCCATATAAAGAAATATTTAATAGTATGAAAAATATTGATAGTGTAATAGGAATTCAAGAAGAAAATTATTTAAATAGGGATTTAACTTTATATTGTAATGCAATACTTATGTGTAAAGAAGGTTCAAAATTTATACAAAAATGGATAGAAATGTATGAAAAATATTTTGTAACAGATGGTTGGTGTGAATCATCCGTTTATTTACCTCAAAAAGTTATGGATAAATTGGAAGAAGAAACAATAAATCAAATAAAAATACTTGATAAAGATTATTTTTATAATCCATCTTATAATGAAGTTCATAAAATATTTGAAGATAAATATGAATCCTCATATTTAGATAAAAATAATAATCTTACAACACTACATCTATGGAATACTTTTAGTAATAAATATTATAAAGATATTTATAAAGATGGTTTTTATTGGGCTTTTAATCCAGAAAATAAATTTACATTATATGCAGAATGTATAAGAACAGTTATTGGTAAAGAACAAAATGTGAAAAATTCATTTGTATATAATATATCTATAATAGTAATTTATGATAAAAATACAATAGAAGAGGATATATTTTTAAAAAATATATTAGAACAAGAATATATTTATAATATGAATATTGAAATAATTGTAATTGATAATGGGACAAAATCATATTATGATAAAATATTTAATAAAAATGAAATAAGAGATAGTTTATTAAATAAAATAATAGATTTATATGTAATTGAAACGAATGATGTATATACAGATGAAATATGTAATATTATTGGAAAAGAATATTCAAATTATGATACTATATATTATTTTAGTTTTAATACTGCTTTAAACGAAATTAAATTTACAGATATATTTGAATGTGGAAATGAAAAAGAGAAGGAAAAATTATATGAATATATTGATTCTAAAATAATCTTAAATAAAAATGATAAAAATAATTTATCAAAAATAAGTGGAATATATAAGATTGTTTAATAGATTAAATAATAATTAAATAATCATTAAATAATCATTAAATAATCATTAAATAATCATTAAATAATTATTAAATAATTATTAAATAATAATCAATAATAGTATTTCCTGTGAAAATCCCCGTAATCACAATCAATTTTATTTATATCACTATATGAAGCTCTTTGATAAACACACATTGGATACACACAATATTTATTATGTAATAAGTCATTATATGTATTATCAATCTCTTTATCGGATGATTCAATTATATTAATAATAGATTTTAAAGATTCTTTTTTAAATAATTGTGCAGTTGTTGTAAGTCCTTTTTTAATTTTTAATAAATTGGGTTTTATCTTAATTGCATCATCTTTATCTTTTAAATTAATACCTAAATATAATATATCCCATTGAATATCTTCTAAATCAATTAAAGCCATTGATAAATATATGTAAGTATTTTCAGTAAATGTAACATCATCTTCAATAATCATTATGTAATTTATATTTGGATCATTATCTAAATTTAAATAAGCTTTTTTCAAAATTTCGAGATGGCTCATTTTACATCCACATGCTGATTTTAAATATTCAATATTATTTTTTTTCCATAATTTAGATGCATTAATTAGGTTTGATTTTTTTATATCTTCTATTTCAGGATATATCGCCGAAAATCGTGTGAATTTATATAAATTTATTTTTTTAAGTTCTTTATATGTTTCTTCGTAACGGTCAAGTCTCTTATCTAAATTAATTATATATGTATCAATATTATTCCAAATATTTTTTTCAAAATGTATATTATTTATATTTTTTAAATAATTATGTAAAATATTAGTTTCGCTGGGTTTTAAATTTTTTATAATATCTATTATTTTTGAATAGAATATTTTATATACATATATTTTTTCAATATTATTATTCCATTCCTTGTTAATTCCCTTGCCTTTTTCTATTAAATATTTATATATTTTATTATTTTCATTTGTTTCCAATGATTTTAACGGTTTTAAACCTATTTTATTTACTTTTTCTAAAAAAAACAATATTTCATAACCAGAATAATCTAAAAATATTTCTGGATCAAACTTAAAAAAATTATTTGATAAAATATCTTTTTTTAAAATTAATGAACTATAATTACTATCAGTATTATTATTTACTTCAATAATATTTTCATTTTCAATTATATTTAATATATTACTTTTATTTTCATCATTCATATAATTATAAAATATATCTTTCTCTATAGGAACGTCCGTTTCAATATTATAAAAATAAATGTATTTATAATTAATTTCATTTAAAAAATATATCATTAAATTATTTGCAAGTGAACGATTGTATTTATAATTATTTTTTAAAAAATTACTATTAATATAGTAATAATTAAAGTATGATTTATTTAATAATTGTTCATTCATTATTTTACCGAAATGAATAATATTTATTTGAAGTATATCTTTTGAATGAATATGTATATTGTATATATTATCAATAATATTTATACAATTATCATATAAAATATAATCATGTAAAAATACAATTAATTGAATAGTTTTATGTTTATTATCATCATTAATAGATTTATATAAATATTTACACAAAAAATTATTAATAAAATAATTGTAATTAATTTTATTTTTATTATAAAAATCTATTAAAAAATTAATTTTTTCAAAATTAATATTATTATTTAATTCAACTTCTCCATTTATATAATATATTTTATTATCAGAAAAGTTTTTATAAAGTGTAGCATTATAATAATTAATTAGCTGGAATTCTGATATAATATTATAATATATACCATTATTAAATTCATATAATATAGTATGTTCTTTAAAAAAATCTTTAAACAGTTTTTTACAAAATGATAAATCATTTTCATTTGAACAATAATAATTATTTGTTATACTTTTAAAAAATAATATTAAATCATCTATATTATTAATTAATTCAATATATTGATTTGGAATACTGCATAAAATTTCTTTTTTAAAAAATATTAAATTATTAATAGAATTTAAATTATAATAATTTGTGAATAGTAGTTTTCTAAAAATAAATAAAGTATTTATATAATTAAAATCTACTCTTGGATCAATCGGATACTTATTATTAATATATAA
>Ga0214921_10000881_pt1 | contig 53416 bp, 85 predicted proteins | sample LL1505_MetaG_FD_177992 | JGI IMG/M metagenome (GOLD analysis project Ga0214921, IMG submission 177992) | Freshwater microbial communities from Lake Lanier, Atlanta, Georgia, United States - LL-1505 | ecosystem: Environmental > Aquatic > Freshwater > Lake | place: USA: Georgia | collected... | reverse complement strand
CACGACCAGTCATCCCATGGAAATTGGGCTAATGGTGGAATCGGGGCTGGAGTCGCTCAGAGCGTCCTGGACCGAGTTGCCGAAAACGGAGGGTTATCGGTCAAGTTGGTAGATGGAAGCGAGCCTACGGGCGGTTACATGGTCGCTAAGGGGTCTCAATACGGTTCAGTTGCGAGCGCCGCTGATTTCTACGACGCTACCAAAGGTCCAAAGATTCTTGCTGACTATCTAAAGACACACAAAAAAACCCTGGGAAATGCGAATAACTACCTGGGGTTATGGCATAATAAGGATGATGGCAATGTGTATTTAGATGTCTCGGAAAATATCCAAGACAAAGGCAGAGCCATATCAGCAGGAGCAAAGCGCGACCAAATCTCAATTTGGGATGTGGCGAACTTTGCCGAGATTCCGACAGGGGGTACAGGTAGTGTCGAAAAAGATGGAAGCAGTCGAGATTCCAGCGAATATCTCAGAGATGACGGACGCGGAAATCGAAGCGTTCGCTCAGAAGATTTGGGACAAGTTGGACAAGCCAAAGTAATTAGGTTTGCTCCAGGATTGAAACCAATCTTGAAGCATTTACCAGGTCAGCATGACCAAGCCTCACATGGTTCATGGGCAAGCGGGCGTTGGCAAGTAGCACAAAATATCAAGAATGAAATGGCTACTGGAGATTTGATGAGTGGTCAAGCGCTAGTCGATTTTCTAAACTCTGACCAAATAGATATTCCTTGGGACGATATAAACAAATTATCGAAGGCTATGTTTGAGATTAGCCACGAAGGAGCAAGTCGAACCAAAGAAGGTAAAATAGTAAACCTCACTTCAGTTGTTGAAATCGCTGGTCCTAATTCAAATGGCGATTTAGAAATAGTCGGTGAGATTCAAGATTCTCAGGGTTACCATGTTGGCGAGTTCGGAAGAACAATTGCAATAGATGAAGCCACAGGCGACCTTACAATGACTAATGATATTTTATCTTTAGACAGCGAATACACAGGTACGGGATTCGGGACCGCTTTCTTAGACCATGCGGAAAATTACGCTTATGCTTTAGGAATCAAAAATCAATATGTTCATGCGGTAGCCCTTTCTGACCCTGCATCCGCTGGTCCTTTTGTATGGGCTAAGCGCGGGTACGGATGGGATACACAGGGAAGTGCGGCTTCTCGTATCGTCAGCCACGATAATGTGCTTTATCACATAAACCGAGTTTTGGGTCAGACCAATCCTGACCCCTATACAGAAACAGCCCTATACGACATTCAATCAAGAATGATGAAGTATTCAGATTCAAACCCTAATTACCCAACCCCCCATGAAATAGCGTATACTGGGTGGAAGCCAGGTGCATCAACTTGGGCAGGTATGGATGTGATGGGTAATGCTGATTGGTTTGGAGTCAAACCAGTTGGACCATCAAACGCAGAGAGTTTGCCAAACGGAGGGAGATTATCGCCATGAGTAAAGAGACAGAGTTCCAGGATAAGATTCGAGATATTGAACCTGAAGATTCAGAAGCAGTAGGCGCTCTCATCACGCAGATTTATGGCAAGAGTCCTTTGATAGAGCATTACGAAAGTCTTGACGAGGCTGGCAAAAAAGCCTTTGATGAGAAATATAACTACACTTCAAATATCTAAACGGCAGTAGTAAAGCAATAGGCTATCCTTAGCAAATGGCGGATATTGCCCCAAAATTAGTTGAGTTGAGTGCCGATAAGTTGCGCTCGCTCCATGAGCGTTTGCATAAATCCGAAGCCACACCTGCAAGCCTAGAAGTTCACCACCACACCACTAGCGAGATGGCTCGCCGAGGGATGGAGTTGGGTGAAGATGATTGGGCGCAGTTTGAGATTGAGATTGATTATCTGAAAGACATAGACTTGAGTTCACTCGGCTCAAGTTTGCCTGAAGGTCTCGTAGAAGAAGTTATCAAAGAGACAGGTTCGAGTATCGGCAATGTCCGAACAGTTCTTACAATCGGCGGATACGCCTTGCGTATTGTTCCAGTTGAAGATGATTCAGTAAACAAAATGATTCGCCAGTCTAAAGAAGGCTGGACAGTTTATGACCATACAGGAACACGCAAATTTGGCACTTACGGTTCGAAAAAAGAAGCCGAAGATAGATTGTCACAGATTCACCGTTTCTCAAAAGCGGCTGATTACACACCGCCAAAGGGAGTTCGAGTAGCCGCTCGCAGAGCGCTTGATTGGATTTCAGAAGGCAAGGCTGGCGGAGGATTTACTTCAGTTGGTCGCAATCGCGCTCAACAATTATCGGCAGGAGAAAGTATTTCTCTTGATACTTTGAAACGAATGAAAGCATTTTTCTCTCGCCACGAAGTTGATAAAGAAGCGCTTGGATTTTCTCAGGGAGAAAAGGGTTATCCCTCTCCAGGTCGAGTTGCTTGGGATGCTTGGGGCGGAGACGCTGGCTTCTCATGGGCTGAGTCCACAATCGCAGAGGCAGAAAACGCACTAGAAAAACATTTACAGGGACAGCATGACCAACAGAGTCACGCTCCTCAGTATGCTCGCAAAATGGCAGATTCAATCATTGCTGGAGAACATCCTTCAGTTGGACAAAAAGATGTTGGACCTTTATTTCACGGGTTTGCAAAGTTAGACGACCATCCTGATATTACTGAATTGAAGGTTGAAGGCACCATGATGTTTGGTGACGAAGGTATGGGTATTGCTCGTAAAGATATGCCACAGATTCCAAGCAAAGAAAGAGATAACTTCCTTTCCGATATTGAAAAATCCGACGGCATTACTTTTGAAAAAGAAAAGATTGACCCTACTACTTTGAAGCCAATTCAAAAAGAAGTTTCAGGTTCTCGCGCAGGAAAGATTTACGATAAATACAATGATGAGGGAGACATTCCTAAGAGCGAGCGCATTTTGATTTCTAAAGATGGGTATGTAGTTGATGGTCACCATACTTGGGCGGCTTCAGTTGCCTTTGCATTTGATAAGCCTGGTACTGAGTTGCCTGTTTATAGGCTTTCAGTAAATGCAAAAGAAGCGCTTGCAGTTTCTTTGAAATGGGCAAAAGACAACGGCTATGAAGGTCAGGCTCTCAACGCTCCAACCAAAAAAGCCCTTATTTGGCAATCACTTGAGAAGCACGGTAACCATGACCAGTCCACTCACGGCAGTTGGGCTAACGGAAATCGTGCAGGTCTAAGCGAATCAGAACGCAGAGCCGCAACTATCGCAAGTGGCAGAATTCCAGGATTGCCTAGAGATGCTCAAGGTCGAGTAGCCAATCCCGATGCAACGGGTGGATACAAAGCAGGTATTCCTGAAGCAGTTGAGTTCGCTGGTCACACATACACACCTAATGATTCTTTATGGCATCACCTTGTACCTGACGGTAAGGGTGGATTTGAGCCAAGCGAAGAGCGAGCATATTTACACGCACAGATTATTGCGAAGGCAACTAGCGGAGTTCCTCAATCAAATAACCCAACTTTTACAATGCTTGGTGGCGGACCAGCATCAGGAAAGACAACAGTTATCAAATCAGGATTGGTGGATGTACCAGGACCACGCGAAGCAGTTCATGTCAATGCCGATGATGTCAAAGCGATGTTGCCTGAAAATGCTCGTATGACAAATTCTAAAAATGATGGCGATTTCTTTAGTGCCGCGGCTTTCTCGCATGAAGAATCTTCTATCCTTGCAAAGCGTATTCAGAGTAGGGCAATCAAGAGTCGTCAAGATGTTGTTTTGGATGGAACGGGAGATTCAGACATCAACAAATTAGCAAGCAAAGTCAATGAGGCTAGAAGTAGTGGATATAAGGTAAACGGTCTTTATGTAACAGTTCCTACTGATACAGCCTGGGCAAGAGCCGCCGCTAGAGCAACGGGAGGTTCAAAAAGATTCGTTCCTGAGAGTGTGGTTCGCTCAACACACGCAGATGTATCTCGTACATTCCCCAAGGCTATTGCCGCAGGACTATTTGACAAGGTAACTTTGGCTGATAACAGCGGAACAACAGTAAAACTTATTGGTACTGGAACTGGTTCTAACTTTACCGTTACTGACCAAGGCGCCTACGATGCTTTCATAGCGAAGGGAAAATAAATGAGCCTCAATAGCGAAGAAGTAAATAAGTTATTCCTTGCGGCAACCCTTGGAAACACAATTGAATCTACTGGATTGACTACAAAAGAACATCAAGATTTCTTTGACAATCTTCTCAATGAATTAGAAAACGCTCCTGCTGGAGTTATGGCTTCACCAATGAATGACTGGATTGGCGATGAGTACGACGATATTATTGCGGCATTTGAAAGAGTTGAAGAAAAATATGTTGCAAAGAGTCTTGGTACATATGAGATGTCTAAGGCTGAAGGAGATAAGCGCTACACACTAGGCGCTATGTATATTCCTGACCGTTTAGATGCTCATGGTGAATGGACAGATTCAGAAGAGTTGCAGAGAGCAGTTTGGGATTATGTCCGCACCAATGACAGACGCATCATGCTTCAGCACAATCGTGAAGTAGTTGCAGGTGAATGGGTTGAAGTTATGGCTTTCCCATATGAACTAACAGTCCCAATCATGTCCTCAGATGGACAACAAGCAGTTCATACATATCCAGCGAACACAGTATTTCTTGGAGTTATTTGGGAACCTTGGGCTTGGGAGTTGATTCAAGCAGGAAAGATTCTTGGCTATTCAATCGGTGGAAAGGCTGAGCGCCTTTATGTTGATATGGAAGAAGTTCAAAAAGAAGAAGGTCCAGGAGTCTCTGATGTCCATGTTGATACACTTATGAATCCTAAGAAGAAGAAGATTCCAAAGATTTTGCAGGACACACCTGAGCCTGAGAAGAAACCTGCGGACAACGGAACAATGTGGGGTTGATGGTGGCTGAAAAAGAAAGCATCAAGACTGGCGATATGGTCAGTTGGAATTCTTCAGGCGGAGCCGCTCAAGGTCGAGTTGAACACATCATGCGTGATGGCGTTTTGGGAATTCCTAACTCTAAGTTCAAAATCAATGCTTCAAAAGAGGACCCTGCTGTTTTGATTCGAATTTATCAAAATGGTGAAGAAACAGAAACTTTAGTAGGACATAAAATGTCTACACTAAGAAAGAATTTCACAAAGCATTTGAATGGTCAGCATGACCAGTCCACACACGCTCCTCATGTATCCCAGGGCGGACCTGATGAACACCGCGGTTCAGACGATGACCCAAAGCATATGGATAGCATGGATTTAGGTTCAGGTCGCCCAAAAAGAAAACGCGAACTGACCATGGCGGAAAGAATTCTCATCAATCGCATAACGAGTCCAGCAACAAATTATGCAAGCCGTTCTACTCAAGGATTAGGCGGTTATCAACCTCCCGCGGTAATAGGCGGTCCAAAACTAACGGGCGGAACTTTTGGATATAAACCCGACCCTGCGAATAATCCTTCCTAATGAAAACTATTATTGATACAACCCTGGACATAATTCAAGGTATGGGGCTAGAAGCAGGAAAAGTTACAACACAGCCAGGATATGCAGGATTATCAGTTGCCTTCCCCAATCATGGTCAAGCATTTTTTATTTGGTCAAAAATGGATGAAGGCGATTTCCACTTTCGTTTGGCTCGTTTTTGGGAGACCGAAAATCCTTTTGCCATGATTGTCTGCCAGTCCTTACCAATGGCAATTGCTCAGACCAAGGTTTTGACCAACCAATAAAAAAGTCACAAAACGGGCATATGGTATTCTGATGCCTGTCAAGACCCGAGATTTCTCGCTCAGTCCATACTGATATGGGAGTCTCTTTTCGTTAGGAGTGACAGTTGGCAGGTCGTACTCGCAAGATGGTAAATCTCGCAATCGAAGAAACCAGCGGGGTAGACCATCCCGCTCACTTACACGAAGGTTGGTTGGTTATGAAATCCGCCGACGAATCTGATGTTCAGAGGGTATTAGACGAAACGCTCACCGAGGAGGACTCCAATATGGAGGAAACAACAACCACGGCTACTGAAGCGCAGGTAGAAAAGGCTGAAATGTCTCTTGAAGATGCAATGAAAAAGATTGCTGAACTTGAGGCTAAATTAGCAGAATCCAAATCTGAAGATGCGGCTGAACCAGCAATGGCAAAGTCCGTAGATGCTTCAGAGGATTTTTTGAAGTCCGCTCCTGAGCCAGTCGTCAAAATGATTGAGGACCTTCGCAAAGAAGCATTTGAGGCAAAAGCAGAACTCCGTAAGGAACGCGATGCCCGTGCTGATGCAGAATCAATCGAAAAGGCAAAGGGTTGGGCAAATCTCAATCTCAATGCTGAAGAAGTAGGACCAGCGCTTCGCCGCTTGTCATCAACAGATGAGGCACTAGCAAAGGCAGTAGAAGATATTCTTACTGCTGTAAATGCTCAGTCCGAGTCAGCCAATATCTTTGCAGAAATCGGCAAATCTGCGGACTTCAAAACGGGCGATGCTTACAGTCGAATGACTGCTATGGCTAAGTCAGCGGTTGAAGATGGGGTTGCAAAGTCATTCGCAGATGCGATGGCTGATATTGCAACAAGAAACCCTGAACTTTACAGCCAATACCTATCCGAGAAAGGTGCCTAAACCATGGCATACGAATTTAGTAATTACTCGGTAAAGGTAACACTCGTCGCGGGTGCTGACCTTTCCGCTAAGCAGTACTACTTCGTCAAGTTGAACTCAAGCGGACAAGCAATTCTTTGCGCCGCCGCTACTGATGTTCCAATTGGCGTTCTACAAAATGCACCAACTTCAGGACAAGAAGCAGAAGTCCTTATCGTTGGTGGAACCAAACTTGTTGCAAGCGCGGCAATTTCGCTTCCTGCACAAATCGGCACAGCATCAACAGGAAAAGCCGCGGCATATGTCGCGGGAACTGGAACAACAAACTATGTTGCGGGTGCGCTGATTTCAGCCGCCGCCGCTGATGCAGATGTTGTAACAGCCGTTATCAACTGTGCGAATCCGCACCGTGCGGCATAAGGGGGATAACTAAAAATGCCACAGCCAAATATCAATAGCGTCCACATTGACGCAATTCTCACAAACATCTCGGTTGCGTATCTACAAAACCAAGATAACTTCATTGCTGACAAGGTATTCCCAGTAATCCCTGTCGATAAGAAGTCCAATAAGTATTTCACTTACACCAAGAACGATTGGTTCCGTGACGAGGCTCAGCGCCGCGCTCCAGGTACCGAATCCGCTGGTGGAGGTTACAACCTTTCAACAGGAACATATTCATGTGATGTGTTCGCGTTCCACAAGGATGTAGATGACCAAACTCTTGCTAACGCAGATACACCTTTGAACCCTCTTCGTGAGGCAACAGAGTTCGTAACTCGTCGCTTGATGCTCCGCCGCGAATTGCAATGGGTCTCTGACTTCTTTGCAACAAGCGTATGGGGAACAGATGTAACTGGTGTTGCTGGTACACCAACAGCAGGACAGACAAAGCAATGGTCAGATTACACATCATCAGACCCAATTTCAGATATTGAAAATGCTAAGTCAGGTATCTTGTCTGCAACAGGCATGGAAGGTAACACTCTTGTTCTTGGATACGATGTATTCAAGTCTTTGAAGAACCACCCTGACCTTGTAGACCGTATCAAGTACACATCTTCACAGACAATCACAACAGATATGCTCGCGGCAATGTTTGACATTCCACGCGTTATCGTTGCGAAGGCAGTAAAGGCAACAAACAACGAAGGCGCTACCGAGGCATATTCATTTGCTCACGGTAAGAAGGCTCTTCTTTGCCATGTTGCTCCACAGCCAGGTCTCCTAACACCTTCTGCTGGATACTCATTCTCATGGACTGGCGTATCAGGCGGACTCGGTGCAACAATTGGTACATCACAGTTCCGTATGGAATCAATCAAGTCAGACCGTGTTGAAGCAGAAATGGCTTTCGACAATAAGGTTATCGGTTCAGACCTTGGTTATTTCTGGGATTCAATCGTCGCCTAATAACTCAATAAGGGATAGGGGGAGGGTTCACGCTCTCTCCCTATCTTTTTAGGAAAAGGAAAAAAACATGGCAAATCCATTACGCCTCTCCAAAGGCGAAGTAATCGCTGGAGAAGTTATTTCAGAACAAGATATTGAGGCACTAGACGACGCTTATATCGCAGGAGCGTTCGGTAAGGGTGTTACAGAAACTACCATCGCAGATGGCGCTTCTATGACATTCACAGCCGCAAACCTATTGTCTTGCATTATTTCAGCAACACCAACAGCGGCAAGAAACATTGCATCACCAACAGCGGCGACTATCATTGCGGCTGTTGATGCTGGTACACAGATTGGCTTAGGTTTTGAGTTCGTTATCATCAACAAAGCCGCATCTACATATGCTTTGACTTTGACAGCAGGTACAGGGGTTACTCTTGTAGGTTCTGCAACAATCTCAGCGGCAACCAGCGCATCATTCTTTGCTCGTATTGATTCAGCAACAGCAGTTTCAATCTTCAGAAAGTAATTATGAAAGCCAAAATCCTCAAGAACATGATTATTGATGGGCGTAAAGTCCAATCAGGAGACATCGTAGATGTCAAAGGATGGTTACACGCTAAGAAATTAGCAAGCAATCGCTATATCCAGTTCATTGAAGAAGAAGCCGTAGTAGAAGCACCAAAAGAATCAAAGCCCAAGGCGGCTAAGAAAGATACAGTCGCCGCCGAGTAATTCGGAAAGGGGCGATTCAGTCAAATGAGTCGCCCCTTTTTTACTAAGGAGTAGATATGGCATTAGGACACGAAAGAGTTTCAGTAGGAACAACAGCAACAAAACTTTCTTCAGATTACGCTGGCAAGGATGGACAGGTCATCCTTGTTCAAAATCCTGCCGCTGGAGCAACGGTTTATTTAGGCGGAACTGGAGTTACTACTAGCAGTTATGGTTATTCCCTTGGTGGGGGAACCGATGTTTCTATCGGTTTACAAAATGGAGAATCCCTTTACGGTGTAGTTGCATCTTCAACTCAAACCGTAAATGTGTTGCGCCAAGGAGCCTAAATAATGGCTCTACCCACATCCCTAGGTACAACCACAGTAAACGGCACTTATGTCGATTTGCTTGGTAACCCTGTGCGTGGGTCAGTTACTTTTACGCCTCAAACAATTTTGAAAGAAAAAGCGGCGAATGTGATTATCATTCCAACCGCGATTGTAAAGACCCTGGATTCTTCGGGCAGTCTTACAATCACACTTCCCGTATCTAACGATACGGATGTGGTCCCACAACCTTTTATTTACACAGTTACAGAAAACTTTACTGGTGGCAGAACTCTTGAAATTTCTCTTCCAGTAGATGCGAGTTCAGGCTCTCTCAATCTTGCAGACCTCCTATCCGCTGTGAGTCCTGCTGAAGCCGCTTCATATACAACTTATGCTCAATATGAGGCTCTTGAAGGAAGATATGACTTGGCTAATACAAGAAAAGTAATTGTAGTCAATGCTTCAACTTATGTTGATAATGCCGCTACTTACGCGGCACAGGCTTCTGCTTCAAACTCGGCAGTCACAGATTTTACTTCTCGTTCTTTGATGCTGATGGGAGTCTAAGATGGCTGAACCGTATGTACCTATTGCCACCTATACAACCTACAATAATCTTCTTACTGCTTTAGAAGTTACCACCAACGCCGCGGCAACAAACGCTGATGCAATTTCAACTGCGGTAACAAATTCAGCCGCATCCGCAAGTTCAGCCTCAGCCACAGAGAACAGTAAGTTCAATCTCTTTATGTTGGTGGGTGCCTAATGGCTCTAGCCGCCAGTACAACCACAGTCAATCTGACTGGAAATTATATTGATTTTGAAGGTAATGCCGTAGCAGGACAGATTCGTTTTACTCTCAATGAAGTAGTTCGAAATGGTACAGACGACCAAATCATTGCTCCATCTTCAGTTGTAGTCGCGCTTTCTAGCGGTTCTTTCTCCGTTACCTTGCCAGCCACAGATGACCCTGATTTGATTCCCAATCCATTCCAATACACGGTAGAAGAGTCTTTTCCTGGAGGACGGACTTATACTATTGAGTTGCCTTATCTTACTGCGGGGTCGCTCGATTTGGCTGACATCAGCCCTGACCCAACCCTGGATACTGAATATGTTCAGTTGATTGACCAAACAACCTGGAATACAGTCGCAGGTGAAATCACAGCACTTGATACTGCAATCAACCAAAGCACAAACACTATTCCAGCAACAGGACAGTATTGGTACATCGGTAGCGGATATGCAACCTATACCGCTTTAGATGCCGCCTTTGCTACATATACGGCTCTCAACGCCGCAACCTTTGGACTAACAGCATCATCTATTAGTCAATTTGTTTCACCTGCACAGGCTTACGCAACAGCCGCCGCCGCTAGTGCATCCCAAGCCACCGCAAACGCGGCTGGTACAATCAGTCCATTACTTCTCATCGGAGGATGACCGCATGGCAACAACTTACAAAGTCTTAGGGCAAGTAAACCCTTCGGCGACTACTGCAACAACGCTATATTCATGCCCTTCTTCAACTCAGACGGTTATCTCAACCATCACGATTTGTAACCAGGCGGCAACAAGCGGCACATACCGCATCTCAGTCCGACAGGATGGAGCGGCGACAGACGCCAAGCAATATCTCGTCTATGACGCCACAATCCAGGCTAATACCACAGCGGCTTATACCCTTGGTCTTACAATTGACGCCTCCGATATTGTGACCATATACGCATCTTCAGCATCTATGTCATTCAACGCGTTCGGAAGCGAGATAGCATAATATGGCAATTACAACCAACGGTGGCGCTGGTGTAACAGCCGACGCAGTAGCAACACTTTCCAACAAGACTTTAGCCGCTCCAGTCATTACTGGCGGAGTTGGCATCACGGGTACAACCACCATTACAGGTGATTTGACCGTTACTGGCACAACCACAAATATCAATACAACTAACCTTGTCATTGAAGATAAGAACATTGTTCTTGCAGATGTGGACACACCAACAGATGTAACAGCCAACGGTGGCGGTATCACTCTTACGGGCGCTACAAACAAAACACTCAACTGGGTAAGTTCAACTTCTGCTTGGACTTCTTCAGAGCATCTAAACCTTGCTTCAGGCAAGTCATATTATGCAAACGGAACTCTTCTCAAAGATGTTTCAGAAACTCTTACAAATAAGACTCTTACCAGCCCAACTTTGACAACACCTGCTCTTGGAACTCCAGCATCAGGTGTCCTTACAAATACAACTGGGCTTCCTCTTTCAACAGGCGTTACGGGTACCTTGCCTTTGGCAAACGGTGGAACAGCATCAACAACTGCTCCAATGGCTATGGCAACTCTTATGGGTTACACATCTACTGCAACAGCGGCGGGTACAACAACTCTTACAGCAACAAGTTCTTACTATCAGCAGTTCACAGGAGTAACAACACAAACAGTTGTTCTCCCAGTAACTTCAACATTGACAACTGGTTATACATATCACATTGTAAATAACAGTACGGGCTTAGTAACCGTAACTTCTTCAGGTGCCAATACGGTCATTGTTGTTCCCGCGGGAACAACAGCAATGTGTACCTGTATTTCAACTTCGGGAACAACAGCCGCTTCATGGGAATCAGGAATCACGGACTTCTCAACCTATACAGGTAGCGGAGATGTTGTTCTAGGCACAGCCCCAGTAATGACAAAGGGTGTTTTAGTTGCTCCTCAAGAGCGCACAACAATCTCAGCAACAGCGGCGGCAACAACAGTAAACTTTGATGCGGCTACTCAGGGAGTTCTTTACTACACATCAAACGCTACTGCTAACTGGGCTTTCAATGTTCGCGGAGATAGCGGAACAACTTTGAACTCAATGCTTACAACAGGTGATTCAATCACAGTTGTATTCCTTGTAACCCAGGGTTCAACTGCGTACTATGCTTCAAGCATGACAATTGATGGTTCAGCAGTTACTCCTAAGTACATAACAGGAACAGCATTTAGCGCTGGAAACGCATCCTCAATTGATTCGTATGTTTATACTATTTTCAAGACAGGAAGCGCTACCTTCACGGTACTAGCCTCACAAACTAAGTTCGCGTAAGGGAGTCGGCTCATGCCAATTATTGCTGGTCGCGCATCCGCGGCTTACGGTGCTGGATTTGGAAAAAGCGCTACTGGCTCAAGTTACGCTGGTCCGTATGGTGCGTATGATGCTTTGGCTACCGCAACCCTGACCGCTTCTAGCACATCAATAGTGTTTGCAGGTATCCCAACTGGCTACAAGTCTTTGCAGTTGCGTATGTTGTTACGCGGAGATAGAACTAACGGTGATGACCTCAAGGTTCTAATCAATGGAGATACGGGAAATAATTATGCAAACCATGTATTTGGTGGAGATGGTGCTAACCAATCAAATTATGGTCAAGCCTCTTTTGGTTTCATTTACTCTTATCAGGGAATTCCAGGACCTACAGCCAGTCCATCTCAACTGTACTACAGCGGCATTATGGACATTTATGATTATGCACATACCTCAAAAAATAAAGTAACAAAATGGTTGCAAGGTTATGACCAAAATGGCGGAGGAAATGTGCAACTCACAAGTGGTGTGCGCTTCAACACGGAAGCAATCAACACTATTTCTATCGCTCCTAGATACGGCACAAACCTTGTAATATACTCACAAATTGCTTTATACGGGATGAGATAAATATGACTGCGAATACTTATGTACCACTAAGACAAGAAACAGTTGCTACAACAGCAGCATCAGTTACCTTTTCCCTAACTGGTATTACTGGATATACAGATTTAGTTCTTGTAATGAATATGCAGGGTGTGGCTGGTTCGTCAAGTGGTGCAAATACAGCATACATAACTTTCAACGGTGATACTACATCAGGATTTTACAGTAGAACACTTCTGTCGGGTCAATCTACCGTGGTAAGCAGCAGAGACTCAACACAAAATAGAATAAGTCTTGGTAATCAATACGAGAGTTCTACTTTAGCAACCATCTTTGGTCAAATGATTTTGAATATACAAAACTATGCAAATACTAATGTGTATAAAAATGTTCTTAGTCATTATGGTTCTAACGCAGACCGCGTAGGGCTAAATGTGGGTGTGTGGCGTAATACAAATGCTATTACGAGTATGACTATTACTAACGACTCTACCAATGGAATTGCAGTTGGTTCTTCCTTTTCTCTTTATGGAATCAAAAACTGGACAAATATAGAAGCATCACCCAAGGCTACAGGTGGTTATGTTTCATCTGATTCAACTTATTGGTATCACGCTTTTCCTTTTTCAACAACATTTACACCTAGTCAATCACTAACAGCAGATGTTTTGGTTGTATCAGGTGGAGGAAGTGCGGGATATGCTTCTTACGGTTCGGGTGGCGGCGGCGGTGCGGGTGGTATTTCCTATAACGCATCACAATCTTTTGCTAGTGCAACAACTTATACAATGACCGTTGGGGCAGGTGGGGCAACTGCGACTGGAATGGGAAACCAAGGAAGCACATCAAGTTGTATTGGTGGTGCATTGTCATTTTCGGTTGTTGGCGGTGGCGGCGGTGGCGGCGGTTCGGCAAGTGCGACTGGAACAGCGGGCGGTAACGGCGCTTGCGGTGGCGGCTCGCAAGGCAATAACACAACTGGCGGAACAGGTTCCATAGGATATAACGGTGGTTCAGCATCAAGCGATTCAAACCGTTTTGCATCAGGCGGTGGTGGTGGCATGGGCGCTGTAGGTGGAAATGGTTCAGGCGGTGGCGCACCTGCACAAGCGGGCGCGGGCGGTAACGGCATATCTACTTATTCTTCTTGGCATCTTGCTACAGGCTACGGTCAAAATGTTTCAGGAAGTTATTATATTGCTGGCGGCGGTGGTGGCGGCGGCGATGTTTCAGGAACGGGTGGTTACGGCGGCGGCGGAAGTGCTGGTTCTAGCGGACTAAGTGGCACAGGCGGCGGTGGCGGCGCCAAAAGTGGTGGCGCTGGTGGTCAAGGCGGTTCAGGTATTGTTGTAATCCGATATGCGAAATAAGGAATAGACAAATGGCGCAAAATTATGTTTTGTTAGAAACAATTGAACTTACTCAATCAGCCGCTTCTGTAACTTTTGATAACATCCCTCAAACTGGTTATACCGATTTGAAGATTCTTGTCTCTGCTCGCTCAACAGGTTCTTCTGTAGGTTGGAGCGATTCGGCTCTTACTTTCAATGGCTCAAATACTTACTCAAATAGGTTTATGTATCACGATGGTAGCGGTAGTGCTGGTGCCGCTTCTTCAAGTGCTTCTGAAATAACTAGCAGAGGTGGAGCAGGTACTACTACTACTGCTTCAACTTTTGGAAATAGCGAAATTCATATTCCTGATTACACTACAAGTAAAAGAAAATCAGTTACACTTATTGAAGTAACTGAAAATAACTCTTCGGCTGCAAATAGTGCTATTGCTCATGTAGTGGCAGGTTTGACAACACTCACATCTGCAATCACATCTATAACTTTGACTTTGGGTACAGGCTCTTATGCGGCTAATTCAACATTTTCTCTTTATGGTATAGCCGCCCTAAATACAACCCCAGTAACCGCCCCATTTGCAACAGGTGGAAACATCGTTGCTAATGATGGTACTTATTGGTATCACGCGTTTTTGACTTCAGGAACATTTACTCCACTCAAGGATTTGAGTTGTAATTACCTTGTAGTTGCAGGTGGCGGTGGCGGAGGTTGGGCACACGCCGCTGGAGGCGGAGCGGGAGGTTTGCGTAGTGCAACAGCACAATCACTTATTAGCGCAACTGCCTATCCTGTAACTATTGGAGCGGGAGGTATAACTGGTACTGGCTATGGCTCTACATCAAAAGGAACTAATGGAACAGATTCAACATTCAATTCAATGACATCAACTGGCGGAGGCGCAGGTGGCGGTTCTGCTAACGGCTCTTGGTCTACTGGTAGCGCTGGTGGTTCAGGCGGTGGTGGTTCTTATTCATTAGGAAGTGGATACGGATATGCTGGCGCAGGAAATACACCTTCAACTTCTCCATCTCAAGGTAATAGTGGCGCTCAAGGAAGCACCGCTCCAGCATCAGGCGGCGGCGGTGGCGGTGCTGGAGGAACAGGTAATAGTGGTAGTCCAGGAACGGGTGGGGTTGGTTCTTCATCATTTTCAGATTGGGGTATTGCAACTACTACTGGTCAATTAGTTTCTACTACTAGGTATTTTGCAGGTGGTGGTGGCGGTGGTGTTGAAAATGCAACTGGCGCGGCTGGTGGTTCAGGCGGTGGTGGTGCTGGAGTAGGAAGCACAGGAGCAACTGGTGGTGCGGGAATAGCAAACACAGGTGGTGGTGGTGGTGGTGGTGGTTACTCTACTCATCCTGGTGGTCCAGGCGGTTCAGGCGGTTCAGGTATTGTTATTGTTCGTTATCTAATGGTCTAAAGGAGAAAAAATATGTCACATTGGGCAGAAATAGATGAGAACAAAATTGTTCTCCGTGTTCTCGTTGGGAACAACAGCGAGGCAGATGAAGGCGAAGCCTTTATGAATAGTCTTGGCGGTACTTGGGTCAAGACCTCATATAACGGCACTATCCGCAAAAATTTTGCGGGAATTGGTATGTCTTATGACGAAGAACGCGATGCTTTTATCGCCCCTCAACCATACGCTTCATGGATTCTCAATGAAGAAACCTGTCGATGGGAAGCGCCAATCGCTTATCCAACTGACGGTATCATGTATGCCTGGGATGAAGAAACTACTGATTGGAAGGCAATTGTAAATGACTGATGTACCTAAGAAACTTGTAGTAGATATAGCAACAGGAATATCTCAATATATTGACCTAACTCCTGCTGAGATTGCTCAACGCGACCAAGATGCGGCGGCTTCCGCTGAGGCAGAAGCAACTCGTCAGGCTGAGGCAGAAGCAAAAGAGGCTCTCAAGGTCTCCGCTAAAGCAAAGTTAGTTGCAGGGCAACCTCTTACAGCAGAAGAAGCGGCAGTTCTCGTAATCTAATTATTATCCAATAGGAGTATAAAATGGCAGGTACAACAAGCAAAGGATTTCGTTATCCTTCGGCTGGAGATAACCCTGCCGTTCATACGGACATTCAAAACTTGGCTACTGATGTTGATGGCAAGTTTGATTCTTATGCCCTTTTAGCGGGACCAACATTTACTTCAAACATCCAGGTTCCAACTGCGGTTGTATTTGAAGGTGCTACTAACAATGCTTTTGAAACCACTCTCACAGTTGTAGACCCAACAGGCACAAATACAATCACAATGCCTGATACAACAGGAACAATTGTTATTGCTAACTATGCTCAAACCCTGACAAATAAGACATTGACTTCGCCAACAATCAATGGCGGAACTCTTTCAAGTGCCACAATTACTTCAGGAACTTTAGGTAATGCGCTCGCGGCTGGAACTTACAAAATTACTGGTCTTGGAGATGCGGCTGAAGGTACAGATACAGATGCGGTCAATGTAAAGTCCACCTTGAATCTTGCTCGCACAACTATGTTGATGCTCGGGGGTATGTAATGACTTTTACATATTCAGGCGACCCAACCACTTCAACCCGCAACAAAGTTAGATTTCTTCTAAACGACACAGACTCAACAGATGTCTTATTTAGCGATGAAGAGTTGGCTTACCTCATTACGGAATGGGTGGATACATACGAAATCTGCCGTGCCGCTTGCGAAACTTTAGTATCTCGATTCAATCGTTTGGCTGATTCAACCTCTAAGAGCGTTGGCGATATTTCAGTATCTCAGTCCTATACCGCCAAGGCTAAGCAGTATCAAGACCTTGCCAATTCTTTCCTGGCTCGTCGTTTGCGTAAAACGCCTCCGACAGTTTGGGCTAACGCAGATGCTTTGAAGAACTCAGTCGATAGAACCGTTACTGATTACAACACCGAATTTTGGGTTGGTCAGATGGATAATCCAAATAACATCATGGACAAGCGAGTGGTGGAATAGGAGCCTAACAAATGGCTAACGCTATTTACACAATAGTTGCCGAGTTTATGACTGATTCGGTTAGTTTTTATCCGAAGTCCTCAGTTGATAAATACAACAAACCCACTTTTGGGTCGCTTCTTACTGTGACTGGTCGTTTGATTTACGGTCAGGAGAAGAACATTGATGCTCAAGGAGTTGAGGTCATTGATGTTGGACGCTTTATTACCTACGGTCCATCAACAAGTTTGACCACCAATCACAAAATGGTGGTAGATGGTGAATCTTTTATTATCCACAATGTCAGCGACATCAAAGATGAAAACGGAGCGCATCACACCGTCGTTCGATTTGGGCGCTAATGTCGAAGGAATATTCTTTTACTTTAGAAGGCGCAGACAAACTAGCGTCGATGCTGAGTTCAGTTGGACCCGAGGCTCCTAAAGTTGTATCTACCGTTTTGCTTGAAGAAGCAAATGTAATCTTCAATCGCTCACAGGTTTTGGTTCCAGTTGATACTGGAGCGCTTCGTGGGTCAGGTGGAGTCAGCGCTCCTATCCCAGTCCCAGGAGGAGTCGGAGTCGATATTTTCTACGGCGGACCAGCCGCTTCTTATGCCCTTTTTGTCCACGAAATTCAACATTTCTATCACAATCCGCCTACCCAGGCTAAATACCTTGAACAACCATTTATGGAAAGACTGCCTGATATTCAAAAAAACATGGCGGCTAGAATTATCCATCTAATAGAAAGTAGGAGCAGATAATGGCAACCATTCTTGAGTCCGTTGGCGACTACTTGGTGACCAACAGCCTTGGCACCCTTGGAACAAACCTCTTCCTAGGCACTATGCCTGAGACCCCTGACGAGTGTGTAGCAGTCTACGAGAATTCAGGAAACGCCCCAATGTTCACTATGGGAACTGGAGGAATCGTGATTGATTATCCAATGATTCAGATTGTTGCCCGTGCTGGTCGAGAGGATTACCCAACAGCCCGAGATAAGGCAGAATCAATCAGAACTTTACTCGCGTCGGTACTTGATTCTACAATTTCATCTGTCAATATTATGCGTATTGAACCAATGGGGTCCGTGAACCCTCTTGGCGTAGATAGCAAGTTCCGCCCTATGGTATCGGTGAACTTCCGATGTCTAGTGAGGAAATAACCACGGAGCCACAGGCTCCCACAGAGAGAGTGGCAGACCCTTATGGCAGAAACGCAACAACCGATGAGTTCCAGCGATGCTGGAAATGCGACAGACTCCTCTTCGAAAGCGCGACGCGCCCATGGAGCATCAGATGTCCCCGTTGTAAATCCAAGAATAAATCAGGATGAGTTCACTAACGCTTTAGATGACTTGATTGGTTTAGGACGAATCAATGATGGGTGTTCAGTTGGAAGAATTACAAGAGAACTTCCCGAACCATCACAAACAAAATTCAAAGAAGCCTTAGCAAATGAGAAAGTGAACTCTGCTCGCTTAGTGGAGGTGTTAGCAACTTTTGGCATTACGGTAGGCTCTGATGTTATGCGCCGTCACCGCAGACGGCTACTTGGCAAAGATGGGTGTAAGTGTCCGCGTGAATCTTGATGATGCGTTAGACAATCTCCTCAAAACGACAGAGATTGCTTCAGTTCAAAAAACTGAACCCCGCGAAAGAAAAGCGGATTGGCAACCTGGCGTTACCTGGAATGGTAATGACGGATTCGTAACTACCGAACCAATGGAAGGTGAAAACCATCCTGATTGGTCAGGAGTTCTCCGTATGTGGGGATTAGACCCTGAGCATTTCTCTGTTGTCGAGCCTGTCCTTTTCAATGTGTGGGGCGACACAATGGGAATTCTCAATCGTCAATGGAAAGGGAAAGTTGTTCGAAAAGGCGCTAAAGAAAACGCTGATATAGAAGCCCTGATTCAAGAAATAAGAAAGCACAAACCTAGGACTCCTAAACAAATAGATGGGGAGGCTAGTCTAGTCGTATGCGTTTCTGACTGGCAGGTTGGTAAGAGAGACGGCGACGGTCTCAAAGGATTAGTAGGACGATGGCTTCAGGCTATTGATGATGTTGAGTTCAGATTGAAAGAATTGAAGAAGTTAGGCAGAACAGTAGATTCAATAACTGTTCTTTGCCTGGGAGATTTAGTTGAAGGATGCGATGGTCATTACGACATTCAGACTTTTACAGTTGAAGTAGACCGACGAGACCAAGTAAAGATTGCTCGCCGCTTATTGAGAGATGCACTTATCCGCTGGTCCAAATTAGTTCCCGAGATTACAGTCGCCGCAATTGGTGGAAACCATGGTGAGAACCGTAAGAACGGAAAAGCATTTACTACTCTCAACGATAACGACGATGTGGCTTTAGTTGAGTCCATTGCAGAAATCTTTGGCGCTAATCCTGAAGCCTACGGGCATATCAGATTTGCTATCCCAACCGAAGAGTTGAGTCTGACCCTTGAGGTCAAAGGAAAGATTATTGGAATTACCCATGGTCACTTGGCTAGGGCTGGCGGCGGTCCTGAAGCAAAGTTGCGCCGTTGGATTGCTGACCAAACCCTAGGGCGTCAATCAATCGGGGATTGCGACATTTTAGTATCAGGTCATTATCATTCGCTCAAAACAGCAGATTGGGGAGGCGTCAAATGGATACAGGCTCCAGCCTTGGACGGGGGAAGCGTTTGGTGGAGACAATCAACGGGAGAAACTGCCGATGTGGGAGTTCTGACATTCCTGGTCTCAAATGCGGGTGTAACGGACCTACAACTACTCCGATGAATGACCCTAGAGACATAGCCGCATATGCCGCTGAGTTGGTCTCAGGAGAGCGACAGGCGGCTTACGGACACCCTCTTGATAACTTTACTAGGGCGGCTCAAATATGGGGCGTTATCCTGGGTTGTGAGGTCACTCCTGAGCAGGTAAGCCTGTGCATGGTTGGAATGAAGATAGCCCGTGAAGTCAATCAAACTAAACCCGATACAGTCGTAGATGGAATCGGATACTTCCTAACTCTAAATATGATTCGAGAAGAACGCGCTCGCAGAGAATCGCTTGAATAACTAACCCAGGTTTGGTATACTTGCCTTGTCCGAAAGGAGGGCAAGATGAGAGAATACCGAATCAACGCTATCGACTCAGATAAAACTTTGGAGAAAGCACAAAAACTTGCTCAGCGTTGCACAAAAAAAGGATTGACTGGCGGTTACAGAGTCAGCATTGAATCTCGTTTTGAGTTTGAAAACGGGGTTGGCAAGAAATATAAAGTCCTTGTTGTTGAAGGCGAACCCGTCAAATACGAAGGCTGGCAGTTTGTTGCTGTGGCTGAATTTATTGGCGGTCAAACAATCACAAAGGCAATTGCGGGTGGGCGTGAAGTAAAGCCATCTGAGGTCCGAGTTGGATATTGCGACCATTGCCAAAAAATCCGTTCCCGCTCAAAAGTTATTTTTGTTCAAAACGAAGAAGGAAAGTTGAGTCAGGTCGGCTCAAGTTGCGTAAAAGATTTCTTAGGTTGGGAGTTCAACGCATCATTCTTGCCAACAGAGGACATTTTTGAAGAAGAATACGGTTCTTACTCAGGCGGCGGATATGCTGGATTCTCAACAAAATCAGTTTTGGCTTACGCTATAACCCAGGTTGAAAAAGTTGGATATATCCCGTCAGGTACAGGGCTTTCAACAAAGTCTTTAGTATGGGCAAAGTTAGGTGGCGGATACCACGCAGAACAAGAATGGAAGAAATCCGTTGGAGCCGAACCAGGCGTTGCTGAGTTCAATAAGGCTCAAGAATTGATTGAATACGCAAAGACTTTCGCTGGAGATTCAAGTTATGCGGAAAACCTTCGTGCGTGTGCCGCTCTTGAATATCAATCAGAAAAGACAATTGGCATCATGGTTTCTGTCATCAAGGCAAAAGAAAAGGCAGATGCTCAGGTTGTCTTATCTCAGGAAAAGGTTGAGTTCAAGAAGGTCCAATACGCCGAAACTGGGTCAAAAGTTGAGGTAGAAGTTACCGTGGCAAATTCAGCCACATTTGAATCAGCCTACGGCTGGACAACAATCTACACATTTGTCAGCGGCGATTATCAGTTCAAGTGGTTCTCATCCAGCGGCATCAATGTTGAAATTGGTGACAAGGTAACAATCAAGGGAACAGTCAAAGGTTCAGATGAGTACAAAGAATCGTTCTCGACATTACTTATCCGATGCAAGGTAGTCGAAAAAGCCGCCTGATACACTTTGCTTACTGTGCGCTAGTCGCCCGAGTTTCGTCTAACCTCCGTGTCCGTGTGACCTAAGACGGTGACTTGGGCTACCCATGCGCCGTATACAGGAGGTTTAGATGGGTTACAGAGTCCTAGCGGGGATTGATTATCCGCCCAACAAACGCGCCGAAATTGGCGATGTCGTAAATGATTTACCACCTGCATCAGTCAAGTGGTTACTAGAGGCTGGACTCATTGAAGATTCTTCAAAGCCAGCAAAAACAAAAGCCGAAGAAGTAGTAAAAGAAGAGCCTAAAGTTGAGGCTCCAGTTGAAACTCCCGTTGAATCAGTAGAAGAGGGTTTTGACCCTGAAGCAACTGATGGCGATGGCGATGGATTCCTACAAGACGGCACCAAATTCCAGCGCCCAGTTGAGGAGAAATAATGCCTACTTTCGTACACGGTAAAGGTGTTGCGGTCTTTATTGACCAGTACAACTTTTCATCATATTTCGGAGACATGACTGCATCAAACAATGTGGAGACTGCCGAAACTACAACATTTGGAGATTCTTCAAAATCTTACATTGTCGGGTTAGAGGACGGAACCGTATCCCTATCAGGATGGTTTGAATCCACAACATCAACAGGAACAGACCAATTTTTTGCAACCGCTCTTGGTACAACAACTAAAGAGAAGGTAATAATTGCTCCATCGGGTCATTCAAATGGCGCCCGCGCAATCATGCTTCAATCAGATGCCACTTCATATGAAGTGAGCGGCGCTATCGCAGATGTCGTAAAAGCATCCGCTGAGTTCCAGGCTACTGATGGTTTAGACCATGGAGTAATTCTTTCATCAGGTTCCGCTATTTCAGCAACAGGTAGCGGTACTGGCGTCGATAATACAGCCGCTTCAACAAATGGCGGAGTTGCATATCTTTCCGTTCCTACAAATACTAGAAACGGAAACATCACCGTCAAAGTTCAGCAGTCAGCCGACAACTCAACTTTTACGGATTTGGTGACATTTACAGTTGTTTCATCCACATCTAAGACTTCTGAAAGAGTTGAAGTAGCGGCTGGAACTTCAGTAGCAAGATACCTGCGTGTGAACTACACAGTCGCAGGTTCAACAGGTACCGCCACCCCAACCGTGGCTTTTTCAAGGAGATAAATAATGCCTACATTTCGTCATGGTAAGTCCACCGTATTCAAGGTAGACAATTCAAGTGGCACACTTACCGATATTTCAAACGCACTTACAGATGTAACTTTTCCACAGACAGTAGAAACCGCTGAGACAACCTCATTTGGTTCAAGTGCAAAATCTTACATTGTCGGATTGACAGATTCAACAGTTTCAATCTCAGGCACATACGATGCAACAGTTGATGCTCACCTAGCGGCAATTCTAGGTCAAGCGGCTTCAGTTACATTTGAATACGGTCCTGAAGGTTCAACATCTACATATGTCAAATACTCAGGTGAGGCTTATTTGACCTCATATGAAAAGAGTGGTTCAGTTGGCGATGCTGTGAAGTTCTCAGCAGAGTTCCAGGTGACAGGCGCCGTAACACGCGGTACTTGGTCATAACAGACTCTTTACTAAATAAATTATCGTGACCAACCTAGTGTCCCAAGGAGTAAAAATGAGTTTACGCGAAACAATCTTTTCAGCAGATGACATTACGAAGGAATTAGTTGAGGTCCCTGAATGGGGCGTTACAGTTCAACTTCGTTCAATGACTGCGGCTGAACGAGCAGGAATGACAGAGCAAGCATCACGCAATGGCGACAAAATCGACATCAAGTTGATGTATGCACTTTGTATTATTGCAACAGTTTATGACCCTACTACTGGTCTACCAATCTTTACAGACCAGGATAAAGAAGCAATTTTGTCTAAGAGTGGCGCAGTCGTTGAACGACTTGCTACAAAGGCAATGGGCGCTTCAGGTCTAAGCGAGAAGGCGGTAGACGAAGCAACTGCACGATTTCCTAAAGAATCCTGAGCGTAGATTCCTTTTTGAATTAGCAGAAAAGTTGGGCAGGACGGTGGCAGAACTTCTTTACGGGAGTCCTAGCCACCGCCCTCTCACCTCAACAGAATTGACAGAATGGACTGCCATTTGGAACATCCGTGCGATGGAACAAGAGGAAGCCAATCGAAAGAGTAAGAGGTAGCCATGGCTGAGTCACCGACGATGGAAGTCCGCGCTCGGCTCACGGCTGATACAGCATCTTTTATGAGCGGGATGAAACAAGCATCCCAAGCGGCAGAACAATTTCAAGGCTCGGCTTCAAAACTTACTGCGGGTCTTACTGCCATGGGCGTTGCCGCTGGAGCAATTGGCACAGCCCTTATCGCTTTAGGTGTCAAGTCATTCAATGCCGCCGCCCGCGTTGAAGAGTTGGATGTAGCACTTCGAACAGTATCCGCCGCAAACGGAATTCTTTATTCTGAAGCCTCAAAAGCGGCTCAAGGTATCAAAGACCAAGGTATCGAAATGGAAGTTGCTCAAAGAGCGACTCTTCGATTTATCCAAAACAATTTGAATTTAGCGGACGCCTCAAAGATTGCGCGTAACGCTCAAGACTTAGCAGTTCTTTCTGCTAAAAACTCAACCGAAGAGTTCGATTTGCTCGTATCTGCAATCGTTACTCAGCGTACAGAACTTTTGAAATCTGCTGGTATCCAGGGAACGGCTGGTCAAGCATTTCAGAAGATGGCGGCAACGCTAGGCAAATCAACCCAAGCGCTTACAGCCCAAGAAAAACAACAAGCCATTGTGAATATGGTTATGCAAGAAGGCACAAAGGTTGCTGGAACATATGAGATGGCTATGACCACTCCTTCTAAAGTTTTGCGTTCGTTTGCTCGTCTCAATACCAACCTTCAAGTAGCAATGGGTCAATCTTTGCTCAAAGCGTTTGGTCCAATGATTTTTGCGGTTTATGAGTTGTATAAGAAGTTTGTGAAAGCAGTTGAAGGTACGGGCGCTTTCCATGACATGATTACAGTTCTCACAAAAGTATTTCTAAAACTTGTATCTCCAGTTACTACTTTCGTAGACGGTCTTGGCAAAATGATTGACAAGATTGATGCAGGAAAAATAAACATTGAAGGAATATCTAAGGCTTTTGAGTTCATGCTTCCAGCAATTGCCGCTGTTGGTGCTGGTTTGGCAACATTCGCTGGCGCTCAATTGACATCCGCTGTGCCAATTTTAGGTCGCTTCTTGGCTTTCTTGAATCCAGTTGGAGTTGCTTTTGCGGTCCTTGCCATGACCTCAGTAAAGGTACGCTCAGCGATTGCTAATTTATTAGGTGCGCTTTCGCCTTTCCTTGGAGTTATCAAAAATGTTGCCGCGGCAATAGGTAATTTAGGTGGGTACGCAGTTGGATTCTTGGCTAAGGCAATCAATGGTCTAGCCGCTCTAATACGCACTATTACAAGTTTTTTTGTTCAACATACAGCAGTAGCAAAGGCTCTTGGAGTTGTAATTCTTGCAGTTGCCGCTGGTTTCCTTGCCTATAAAGCGGCTATTATTTTGATTCCAATAATTCAAAGTGCAATGGCGTTTACCTCAGCCTTGGTAGAAGTTGCAATGGTGTTGATGAGCGGCGCTCAGTTAGCATCTATCGCATCAACAAACGGTCTAGCCGCTTCTATGTTAGTTCTTGATGCTTCCCTTGGCGGCATCCCAATTCTTGTTGGAGCAATTGTCGCTGGAGTTGTAGCCCTTGTTGCGGGGTTTGTTTACGCTTGGAACAACAGCGAGCAGTTCAGAGCCGTAATTACCAATGCGTTCAATTCGGTTGCTAAGGTAGTTGGAAAAGTTATTTCATTTGTTTTGAAAGTTATTGGGTACACACTTATTGCCTTTGGTAATTTGATTGATGTAAACAATTGGTTTGGAAAAACCATAGCGGCTGTATTCCAGTTTGTTTGGGGAACCGTCCTTACTGTGTTTATTGGTATTGTGAAACTGGTCAAGTTCGTTATTGATGCGTTTATCTCCCTAATGGAGAATCAAGGAATTCTTGGTCAGGTAATTGAATCTGTTATCAACTTTGTTATCAAGGCATATATTCTGTATGTAAAAACAGTTCTAACGGCAGTAAAAAATGTATTGGACGCTTTTGTAAACTTGATGGAAAGCCATGAAACAGTTCGGAAGATTGTTGAAACTGTTTTCAATGTAATTATGAGAGTGGTTGCATATGCCGTTACAAGCGTTATTGTTTCCTTGGCGAATATTATCAAGGGAATTGCAACCGTCATTCATTTCTTTGAAACTTTCCTTGGCGCGGCAAAAGATATTGTTGGCGGAATCATCTATGCGTTCTTTTGGTTGGGCAAGTCGATTCTCGGTGGTCTTGGTAAAGTTGCTGGAAACATTGCTGACTTCCTAAAAGAATCTTTAGCAACAGTCAAGGGATGGGTGACAAACTTCCTTGGTCTTATGATGAAGATTCCTGGAGTATCCGCTTTAGTAAATCTTGCCTTTAGCGGTATGTCTACCGCAACTAATTTTGCTTCAGACGCTCTCGATAAATTGGGTGGCGTAATATCTAATGTGTTTACTGGTACAAGTGACCCTGCACAAAAATCAGTAGACGCTATTACTGGTGTTTCCCAGTCACTTATCGACAGTTCAAAATCATGGGGAAATTATTCCAGCGGAGTTTCAGGTGCGCTCAGCACAATTGCAAACAAAATGCTTGGTTTCTCACAAACAGTTACAGATTTTGCGGCTAAAGATAACGGCGCTTTGATTGTTGAAAATCTTATCAAGGGTGCCAAGGCTTCTTCTCTTGTTCTTGCGGATGTTATTTCTAAGTTGAAGGACGCAGAGGAAATCAATTTTGGTAAGGCAGTTGTCGATACTTTAGTTGCTGGCGCAAAAATGGCATCTGCTGGTCTTGGTGACATCATCAACAAAATGGAACAAATGAAGGACATCAAGGTTGGCGAGTTCATCGTTGATAAAACTTCGGAAGCCGCAATCAAGGCTGGAGAGTTCCTTGTTGGTCTCGCGGGCAACATTGAGCAATTTACTAGCGGAGATGTACTAGGAAGCATTACTGGGGCAATTGGTGATTTCTTTAGTTCAATGAAAGAAGGACTTGGTTTTGGCAACATCTTAGAAACAGCCAAAAAAGAACTTGCTCTCAATACAAATGCTGGATTAGATAATCAGGTTGCACAAAACATTCAAAATCAGGCTGACCGTATGAAGGCTATCCGAGATGCAATGGCATCAGGTATTGATTCAATCAAGCAAGTTCTTACAGACCTTCAGCAAGCGGCTAAAGATTTTGCAGATAGTCTCAAGGACACAATCGTAGGATTCGCTGGTCTAAAGGGCGTTGAGTTGCCTGATGGATTTGTGCCACAGGCTAAATCACTTATCGAAAATATGCGTATGCGCTTGGACAAGAGCCAACAGTTTGCAACACAAATTGCTCAACTTCAAGCAATGAATCTCGACGCTGGAGCCTTGAAGCAGATTATTGAAGAAGGTCCAATCAAGGGCGCTCAGTTAGCGGCTTCTATCCTTTCAGGCGGACAACAGGCAGTAAATGATGTTAGCGCCTTGCAACGCGCTATTGAGTTCACAGGTGCGGCTATCGGACAGTACGGTTCAGAAGCGGCTTTTAGTGGCAAGATTGCAAACGCTCAGGCTGACTACGCTTCTATTGCAAATGCAATGCTTGGAGTTCAATCTAAGGGCAACACGGTTTCAATTGACCAAGGTGCTTTTGTGGTCAATGTTGATATTTCAAAAGCAACAAACACGGATGAGCAAATCAAGATGATTACTGATGCAATCCAAGGACAGTTCCAACTCCTTGCTAAAGAATTGGCGGCTAAGTAATGGCTAACTACACACTTTTACCTAACGCAAACTGGGACGGCGCTTCAAGTTTTACAATTTCAGGTGGCTCGGGTTCTATCTATGCGGCTCTATCAGATGCAAGCGATAGCACTTACATCAAGAGAACAAGTACAACAATTCCAGCAACATATTTTGCTGAGATGTCTACAACAACTCTTGCCGCGACTGAAAGAATCACTTCGGTAAATCTTCGCGCTCGGCTATCTATTGGAACTAATGGATATGTCCAGTTCAGCCTAGGTGTCATTACGGACCGAAACGGTAGAACAGTTTCTTATTCAGTACCAGTTGCCAAACAAAAAACTTTGGCTCTTGGAACAGTAGACCTTGCGTTCAACCTTCCAGCGGCTCCCAATGGAGCGGCTTGGTCCCAAACATATTTAGACAACTTGGTAGTCAAGTTCACCGATGGAGCAACAGAAAGTGCGGACCGCGCTCAACTTTATGAACTTTATGTTGATGTTGCTACAACTACTCAACCAACGGTAACAGTAAACGCTCCTTCAGGAACGGTCACAGATACCTCATTCCCGTCAGTTACCTGGACTTATTCAGATGCAGAAGGCGATGTGCAAAGTGCTTACGAAATCAAAATCTTTGATTCCGCAACATATACTGCGGGAACTTTTAGCGCTGATACATCCACAGCCACAGTTGAAACTGGAATTATTGTTTCTGCCAATAACGGTCAAACTCTTGAAGTAAATCTTGCAAACAATACAACTTACCGTGCCTATGTAAGAGCCGCTCAATTGGCTGGCAGTTCAAACTACTTTAGCGATTGGGCATACTCCCAATTCAGTTTGAGTATTGACGCTCCAGCAGAACCTTTGATTTCAGCATTTTATGACTCAACAGCAGGAGCCGTGACTCTAACTATATTTGGTAGAACAAATGCGCTTACGGCAAATCAAGCATCTTTGGAGACAAACACAACAGGATGGGTAGCCGCGACCAATTGTGCTATTGCCAAATCAACGGCTCAATATACAGATGGAGTTGCTTCTCTATCTTTGACTGCATCCGCAAGTGGTGAAATGACGGCATCTACAACAACCGCCACCGCAACAACGGTTTCTCCATCAACATATTTTTCTGCTCGCGCTGAGTTCAAAGCGGGAACAACGGCTCGTTCTTGCTCGGTTGGAATTCGCTGGCTCACTTCAGCGGGAGCCACTATCTCAACAGGATATGGAACCGCTGTTACTGATTCATCTTCAGCCTGGACAACGGCTTCCTATTCAGCAACATCTCCAGTCAATGCCGCGAGCGCACAAGTGTTTGTAAAGATTGCGGGCGCTAGTTCGTCAGAAGTTCATTATGTGGACAAGATTGCTTTCCATGCAGGTTCAACAGCAACTTACACAAGCGGAGGATTCACTACATTCCAGTTCGATGTAGAGCGGTCAAACGATAGCGGAGTTACATACACGACAATTCGAAACAGCCCAGTAACAGCAAATTCTTCACAGATTGCTACCTTGGACGATTATGAAGTTCCTTTGAACACAACAGTTCTATATCGTGCGAAAGCGAGGGCTACAATCTAATGGCAATTCGTTCATCAGGTTATACGGTCACAGAGCCAATTCAAATTGCTAATGCTGGAGTTTGGTCATTTACCGCACCCGAAAACCCTACAATTCGCGTAGTTGGTCTTGCAGTTCAACAGCCCCTAAAATCGGATATTGTTGAATCTTACGGTGTTTTCAAACCTCTTGGTGGGACTAAGACAGTTGTTATCACATCCAGTATTTATGGCGTGGATGGAAACTATCAAATAACAGTTCAAGGCGAAGATGATTGGGATGCTCTTTATCCTGTTTTGACCTATCAGGGGATTCTTCATGTTCACGACCCGTTAGGTCGCCAAAAGTATGTTCGCTTCGTGGATAGAACCTGGACCGAATCGGGACCAATTGGAAATCTGATTCGTGATGTAAAGGTGAACTATTACGAAGTGGACGCTCCGTAATGTATCCCGTATCTACAACATTCTTAGCCAAGGTTCGTCAATCTCATATTTCTAAAGTCAAAGTTGAGATTTACGATATGGCAAACGGTTCAATTATCAGTACCGCATCTCCTATCGCTGGAGAAGTAACTATTGATAATCGTCGCTCTATCCGCCGCCAATGTACTCTTGAGTTCGCCGATAAAGACAGAACTTTGGTTCCCACAAATAACAAATCTTCAGTTCTTTTGCCGTATAACCGTGAAGTTCGCATTTATCGAGGGATTGAATATGCAGATGGCACAGAGGAATTAGTCCCTCTTGGTGTTTTTATTATTACAAAAGTCAATATCACGGATACAGCCCAGGGCGTCAAAGTTTCAGTTGAAGGGTCGGATAGAAGTCTCCGATTGACCCGAGCAAAATGGACCACACACGATTTCTATATCTCAGATAACACAGCCAAGGAAACAGCAATCAAAAATATTCTTGAGGACCGTTATCCAGGAGTCAAAACCATTTTTCCTGTTACGGGTAAAGTTTGCCCTTTGACCTATCCAACTCTTGACCAATCTTCTGACCCATGGAAAGAAGCGCTCAAAATTGCTGAGTCCGCTGGCATGGATTTATATTTTGACGAAACTGGCGTAGCAAGAATGAGACCAATCCCTGACCCTGACTTGGGAACAGCCTTGATTACATATGAGGATGGAAATGAATCAGTCCTGACACAGTTGAACAGAGACTTATCAAGCGACGACACATACAACCATGTTGTTTATACTGGAGAAGGAACCAACCTCTCAATCGGAGTTCTTGGAGAAGCCTGGGACGACAATCCTGCTTCCCCAACTTACCGATACACATATGGAGAAGTTCCTCTTTTCAAATCCTCTCCAAATATCTTGACAGTTGCAGAAGCCCAAGAAGCCGCTCGCGCTGAATTGAGAAAAGTTATTGGAGCCGCTGAAAAGATTACTTGGGACCAAATCGTAAATCCTGCCCATGATGTTTATGACCTTGTAAAAATTACTCGCTCTCCTTCGGGAGTTGATGCGACTCTCATGCTAGATTCAATTTCAATCCCGTTGGCACCAAACGCCACCATGAACGCAGTTGGAAGAAGTAGGAGATTCTAATGGCTGATATGTCGTACCTTGTAAAACAAATCAAAGCCGCACCTGGCGGACTGCGCCTTCGCCAAGGTTATGTTCAAAACTATAATTCGTCGGCAAAGACGATAGATATTCAGTTGGCTGGAGACACAAATATTTTGCCTTCAGTCAAATATCTTCACAGTTATGCACCTCAAACTGGGGATACCGTGTGGCTCTTATCTAGCGGTTCAGACCTCTTATGTATTGGAAATCAAGCCGTCTAAACCCGTAGGGTATTATTTAGCCATCTAGTTAGGAGTCATTCAATGACAACAGCACAAAAGAACGCGCTCGCTTCATACGGACGCTCATTTTTAGCCGCAATCGTTACAGCGTTTATGGCAACAGGAGGCGACTTGTTCGCCCTGGATGCTGATACAGCCAAGGGAGTCCTTGCCGCAGGTATCGCATCAGTCCTTCCCGTAGCACTTCGCTACCTCAATAAGAAGGACCCTGCTTTCGGACTAATCGCAGAGCAGGTAGCAAATGAAGGACTCAAAAAACTAACAACTAAAAAGGCACCAGCGAAAAAAGCAGTTGCAAAGAAGTCGGCGAAGTAATGACCGCCACGGCAACTCAAGTACTTGCTCACGCCAAAAAATTTGTTGATGAGAAATATGCTGAAGAGGGCGATAACCACACCATTATGGGTAAGTGGTTCGGCACCGATGGGCAACCTTGGTGTGCGGCTTTTGTTTCATATTGTTTTCATCTCGCGGGGTCTTTGGACCTCATCAAAGAAACTGGCAAAAAAGGTTTCGCATCTTGCGACCTTGGTTTGAAGGCTTTTGCTAAATCAGGAAAGTTAGTACCAGTTGGACAAGCAAAGCGCGGAGATATTGTTTTCTTCCAGTTCGACACCGATGCTCAACCTGACCATGTTGGATTTGTTTACTCCAATGATGGAAAGAATCTAATTTGTTTTGAAGGTAATACATCACCTGATGGAGTAAAGGGGTCACAGTCAAATGGCGGAATGTGCGCTAAGAAGAAGCGTCCATATTCACTTGTCATGGCAGTTGCCCGACCTGTCTACACAGCGGAGTAATCATGGAACACGAACCAACTCTAGGCGAGATAATGCGTAGGCTTGACGACCTCACAACAGAGGTAAAACAAATCAATATCAATATTGGCGAAACATATGTCAGACGCGATGTGTATTCTGCTGATTCACAGAGGATAACTCAGGCAATGGAAACCATTACTGACCGCTTGGAAAAGATGGAATCACGCTCGGAATGGGTAGTTCGCACCGTTGGAGCGTTATTTATCGCTACCGTGGTTGGGGCTTCAATTTATGTTGGGCAGATAATCGGTTTCTAGGACTTGACATAACCAACTAGGGTCATATATCCTCTCCCCTAACGAGAGGAGCAATACATGACAATAGAAAACGCAGTTCAAATCGACGAATTCGAAGTAGTCGAATCCCCCGCCCCTGAAGGCTTCAAAGTTGATGATGACGAAAAAGCAGAGTGGGCAATCCGTAAGTTAGCCCGTATCCGCCGCAAGCAAGCGGAAAACCAAGCCCTCTATAACGCAGAGTTAGAGCGTATCTCAGAATGGCTCAAAACGGTCAATACAAGCCTTGACAGGGACGCCCTGTACTTTGAGGCGGTCCTTACCCCATACGCGCTCCAGGAGCGCTCCAATGGTCGCAAATCGCTAGTTTTACCCCATGGCACAGTCAAGACTACGGCTGGGCGTCCAAAGATTGAGTTCGAATCAGAAGATGGCTTTATCCAATGGGCTAAGACCAATGACCCTGAGTTGCTTCGCATCAAACACGAAATCAATAAAAAGACTCTAAATGATTTGATTACCGATGACCTTCAGGTAATATCAACCCAAGGTGAAATTATTCCGAATATCAGAGTAATCGCACCTATCGCATCCGTTTCATTTGCTCTAGGAGAGGAAAAGTAAATGGCAACAATAGTTCAATCACTCAATGAAGTAATGAAAGCAGTTGGAGCAATTGCAAAGAGTGACCGCAATTCAGCGCAGGGATTCAACTTTCGCGGAATTGATTCGGTAGTCAATGCAGTATCTCCACAACTTCAAAAGCACGGTGTTGTAGTGATGCCGTCAGTTGAAGATTACGATTACTCAAATGTAGAAATCGGGAAAAACCGCACCATGATGGGTCATGTAAAAGTCAAAGTGACTTACACATTTGTAGGACCTGAAGGCGATGCAATCAAAGCCACGGTTGTAGGTGAGGCAATGGATTCAGGAGATAAGGCAACGGCTAAAGCGATGTCCGTTGCATTTCGAACCGCACTCCTCCAAGCGTTATGTTTACCAACAGACGATGTGGACCCTGACGCACAAAGTTACGAGCGCTCAGAAGCAGTTCAAGTAGATACAAAAGCAATTGCAACAGCGATTGCGAGCGCGTCAGATTTGGAATCACTTTCCAAAATAGGTGCATACATCACAAAGTACAAAGATGCGATTGAACCATCAATCCTTGAGACATTGCGCTTAGCGTTCAAGGAGGCTCAAAGTCGTGTTGCAGTAGTAGTTGCTGAACCGAAGGAGGTCTCCGATGGAGTTCCAGCCTGAGTTACCTTATGCGGGAACTTCGGGACACTCGGGAACAACAACTTCTCGGGACCGCGCTCGCCAAATGGATGCAAACGGTCAAACTGGAAGGCGTCAAAAAGATACTTTGATGCTTTTGTGGATGCAAAATGATTTTGGTGCTACTTGGAAAGAAGTAGCCGATGAGTTGAAATTGCATCATGGTTCAGCAAGTGGAGTATTATCCGTCCTCCATTTGGCAGGAAAGATTGAACGACTTGCTGAAACCAGGAATCGTTGTAAGGTCTATGTTCTGCCTGAATATGTAAATGGGCGAGCAGTTGAAAAGCGGAAGCAAAGATGTTGTCCGCATTGTGGAGGAGATTTGTGAGCATACGCTGGATTACAAAAGTTTGGTCCGACAGTCCATACAACGGGACCAGGCTCTTGATACATCTTGCGCTCGCAGACATATCTCACGATGACGGGCGATTCTTTGCTAGTCAAAAGAACCTCTCTGAAAAGGGGAGATGCACAGTCGAGTATGTTCGAAAAGTAATCAATGAGATGGTTGCCGATGGACATTTGCGGATTGTGACCAAGGGAAATTCTCGGGGTAATGCAACAGTTTATCAATTATTGAACAAAAAGGTCCCCAACACAATTGGGGAGTCTTTACCGATAATGGATGACGAACTCCCCAACTTAGATACCCCCGTCTCCCCAACTTTAGAGGTCCAACTCCCCAACGCCACTCCGTACCATCCGTCCTATACATCCGTCCTATCTACAACAGGCGAAACCGCTCCAGCGGTTTACGCCCCTGGAGAATTAGCGGCTAGAACTTGGTGGGAAAAACTAATAACGAAACCGATTGGCAAAAGCGCTTGGCACTCTCTCCTGGAGATTTGCAAGGCGGCTGAAAAACAGGGATACACCACAGACCAAATTTTGATGGCTTTGAATTACATAGGTACGGTTCCATCCATGAGACAGATGGACCTAGTTCTGAGAGGGAGAGGAGTAAAGACTAAGCATGAGCAATCTGCCGAGAGAGCAATGGAACTCGCCGACAAACTTAGGGATGAACCTATCTGACATAGCGATGTTATTAGGGTTCGTCGGAATTTATGACCTTCGAGTTCAAGTTGATGAATTGAAGGTTCGCGCCTGGGCTGAATCTTTGGATTCTGACATTCCTTTGGAAGAAGCAAAGAAAATTGTTTCCGCTCATTACGCAAATGCAGATACAGCAATCAACCCAAGCCATATCAATCGAGAATGGAGATACAGGTTGGCATCACAAAGAGAGCGCGAAAGAGGATTACGAATATCGCAAGAGTTGGAACGAGCGGCAACGACAGCGGCTCCACCTGAAGTAGTAGATAAATATTTGACACAAATCAGGACAATTCTGAATAGAGGAAAAGATGCTCCAATGGAAAACGATTCAGGGACGGTGGCATCTGACTTATGAAGATATTCCAGTATGTCGCCTTAGTACACAGATGGCGGAACAAACGCAGACACAGATTTGTCCTGGGTGCGTGGACTCCTTATCGGTGGGAATCGCGCAATGGCAACAAATAAAAAAACAATCAAGCCCAAACCAAAAATGACCGATGAAGTTCGCTTTGCGATTTATGCAAGAGCGGGCTACCGATGTGAAAGATGTTTAGAGGCAACTCCAAGCATCAATGTTCATCACCGCCTACCAAGGCAGATGGGTGGGACACGCAATGAGTTGATTCATGCTCCAGCAAATCTGATTCTTCTTTGCGGCTCGGGAACAAGCGGATGTCATGGGTGGGTTGAGTCCAATCGGGATGAGGCTCGCAAGTTTGGTTATCTTCTTTATCGCATTGACAGCGCGGTTGAGATTCCATTTATCGACAATAATAAAAATGGGTGGTTACTGGACAATTTAGGACAAAAAGAACGATTTGACATAAATTGGGATTTCTTTCATGGTTAGAGTATGTATTGCTTATGCCGCACCGAGGAAGAAGAACAATCCGTCTATCGCCTTGAGTTCAATCAGCGACCCTGGACAACAAACGGGGAACGCGCTGGAAACAGATGGGCAAGGGCTGAGATGGTCAAAGAGTGGCGAACGGCTTTCCATTTACTCACAAAGGATGCGGGGATACCTGCTATGTCCTGGATGAGCGTGACAGTTGAGCCTCATCAAAAAGGCGGACGCCTTCAAGATGTGGGCGCTTGCAATCCAGCGGTCAAAGCCGCGATTGATGGAATTGTGGATGCGGGAATCCTTCCCGATGATTCTCCTCAATACATGAAGTCGTTAGTGTTCTTACCACCACAGAACGACAAAAATTCTTTAGTGCTTTACATCCGAGGAGCAAGATTAGAGAGGGACAGAAAATGAATTGGGATATTGTTTTGACCGCTTTAGGTCTAGGAATTGTGTTTATTTTACTAAGTCCGTTATATTTAGCCATCTACGGGGCTATAAAGAAAATTGAGATGAGACAGCATCTTGAATTCTATATTGCTTCGCATGAGTTCGAAATGTCTTTAGAGAAAGACGATATTGACACAGCGCTGAACCAAATTTTCAAGGGGGAGTAAATGAGTACCACAATGGAAGCAACAGAGTTAGATGGACGCGGTTTGGCAGATGTCAAAGTATTGACAGACGCTATCCGTGAACATCAAAACCAAATCCAGGATTTAGGTAAGCGCCGCAAGCAGTTGATTCTCCGCCTTCGTAAGCAAAGAATTACTTACCGCGAGATTGCTGACGCAATGGGAGTATCTGAGCAGTTGATTTACAAAATCATCCGCAACGATATTGACCGCTCACCTGAATATGATTCGCAAGGAAATTTAGTTCGTCGTAGAGGTCGTCCACCCCGTCCAGTTGTTTAGTCTTTACTTTAGAGAGATTAGGTAAAGGCTAATGAAAGCCAATGTTTTAGTTCAAAGCGTTGAATCTGTATCCATCTCAAGTCTTACTGCATATCCGTCGAACCCAAGGCGGGGTGATATTGAAGCCATCGCATCCTCTCTCAAGGCGCATGGACAGTATCGCCCCGTCGTGGTTCAGAGTTCGACCAATTTTATTTTGGCTGGCAATCACACAGTCAAAGCCGCCAAGAAACTTGGCTGGAAGAAAATCAAAATAGTTCGTGTCGATGTAGATGAGCAAACAGCCCGCAAGATAGTTTTAGCCGACAATCGAATAACAGATTTGGCTTCGTATAACGAGCCATTGCTAAAATCCTTGCTGACGGCTCTTCCTGAACTGGACGGTACTGGTTTCACTTCGGGGGAATTAGAAACCCTTGACCGTCTTATATCGGGGAAGCAGGAGGAGTCCGTCAGCGGGAGCAAAGCAAAGTCTGACCCTGAAGTGAAGATTGCGGCTTGGAAGTTCACCGTTGAGTTGGATGCCTTTGAAGCATGGAAAGAACAATTGTTTGAGGAGTTTGGCAAAACTAAATCAAAAGCCAACGCGGGTATCAAAGAGCGATTGGGATTTCCTGAACGCAAACCTGAACCTAAAGATGACACCGTAGAGCGCTCGCAGAGCAGTCCTGAAGATGTCGAGACTGTTCCTATCAAAGAGTTGCTCATCCATCCCCTAAACCCAAGAGAAGGCGATGTAGGGGCATTGATTGATTCCCTGACTCACATGGGTCAGTATCGCCCGATTGTGGTCAATAAGCGGACCAAGCATTGCCTATCAGGAAATCACACACTCCAAGCGGCTCATCAATTGGGATGGGAAAAACTGGCAGTTCATTGGGTAGATGTGGATGACATTGAAGAGATAAAGATTTTGATTGTAGATAACCGAACCTCAGACCTTGCCACTTATGATTCAAATGAGTTGAGAGGGATGCTGGTCAATACCTCACTCAAGGGAACGGGATTCAATCCTGAAGATGTTCAAGAGATTCTCTCGGGGGGAAAAACCAAACCTGGACACAATCCGATTGGACGAACCAATATCCGTGTAGGAGAATTTACAATGAGGGTTCATACTGAAGATGTGAACACTTGGGCTAATTCCATATGGGGTTGGAAAGATGTAGCACAATTGTTGTTGATACCACTAGAAGCGTGTTCAGAGGAGGAAGCATGAGCGAGACAAAAGAATATAACGGTTGGAAGAATTACGAATCCTGGAATGTAGCCATGTGGCTAAGTAACGATGAGCCTTGCTATCGAGCCATCGTTGAGTTCATGCTGGACTACAAAGGTGAAGAGCCATACAAAGAATTCATTGTTGAATCAGGTTTAGATGTCCAGGCTACTAAAGACGGAGCAAAGTACATGGACCCTGAATTGGATTATGACGGCTTGAACACCTTTATGCGAGAGTTCGCTCCCGAAGGCACCCGTTCATAACCGAGGTAGAATAACGACATGGAAAAACAAATAGGGAAATACTGGTTCTGTTGTGGACGCAAGAGCGGATTTGGAATTGGCTTTGATGTCAGCAAATACTTTTGGACTATTGACCTAGGGTTTTGGTATATCGGGCAGGAATTCTAATGAGTGATTTGATTGCTTATCTTTTTTATTACACCGTAGTTGGCACGGCTATATTTGCTTGGGTTACTATCACTTGGGCAGTTGCATGGGAGATTATCGAATGGCGGAAAAGAAAGTGACCACAGCAGTTGCTAAGCGACCTAAAAAACAAGCAATTGGTCGTCCTTCCCCTATCTTAGATGAAGAGACAGAGAAGGCTTTACTGGATTACATTCGAATTGGAACACCTGTTCGAAAAGCAGTTGCCGCTGTCGGTATCGTTGAAAAGACTTTCTATAACTGGATGACCCGCGGGTTGAATGAACGCGAGCGCTTGGCAACAGTTCCTAACGCTAAAACTAATCAAACCGAGGTTGTTTATTTACAGTTTTTACAGTCTGTTGAACGGGCAAGAGGAGAAGCAATCACTAAGAAGGTTGCCGTAATTGCTAAGGCTGGCAATGAAGGCGATTGGAGAGCGGCGGCATGGTGGCTAGAAAGACAGAATCCTGAAGAGTTTGGAAAGACTGACAGGATTGAGATGACAGGAAACAATGGCGACCCAATCAAAGTTCAGATTGAAATGGGAGATTTAGAAGATAAGATTGCGAAAGTCTTAGCAATTCGAAAGAGGTAAAAATGGGAGACAGGCTAGTAGACCTAGTTCTCAACGCCTCCCCTGAAGAGCGCACAGAGATTTATCTATCGCTGACTCCTGAAGAGAAACACGCATTAGGGGCAATTTTGGATGCGGAAATTTCAAACAAATGGGCTAGATGGGAAACCGACCCAGTTGGATTCATTGAGGATGGATTAGGCGAAACTTTATGGTCCAAACAAAAAGAGATTTTACAATCCCTAGTTGAAAATAAAAGAACGGTAATCCCTGCTTGCCACGCTCCAGGTAAATCTCACTTAGCCGCTAGAGCCGTTGCATGGTGGATGTCAGTTCATCCTCCAGGGACCGCAATCGCAATTACAACCGCTTCGACATTCAAGCAGGTTCGAAACATTATGTGGGCGCAGATTCGAAAAGTGCATATGCAACATCATTTGCCAGGAGAGATTCTGACTACTGAATGGAAGATTGACGGAACCACAATGGGATACGGATTTCGTCCTGCCGATAACAATGAAGCCGCAGTCCAGGGTATCCACGCACCGCATCTTCTTATTGTTGTTGATGAGGCTGGAGGTATCTCAGACAAAATCGGCTCAGCCCTTGAAGCGCTGATGACGGGTGGACATACCCGCCTCCTAGTATTGGGTAACCCACCGACAGACCAAGAACAATCCTGGTTTGAAAGAATCTGTAACTCACCAATTTACAACGCCCTGCCAATATCCGTTTACGATACGCCTAACTTCACAGGTGAACACACAGGGATGTGTAAAAGTTGCCCTCCGCATATTGAAGCCCATAAGGTTTCTACACACCTTGTTGATGACACCTGGGTACAAGATGTCATATCAGAATTCGGAGAAGATTCTCCATTCGTTGAAGCGCGTGTTCATGCACGATTTCCTCAAGCATCGACCAGCAAGGTCATTCCTTTTGCTTGGTGTGAGAAAGCCGCTGATAACGATAATCCGATTGAATCTGAGATTGTTCGCCTGGGAGTTGATATTGCATCAGATGGCGGAGATGAATTTGTTATCGCGCTCGCAGATGGATACAAAGTCTCAATCACTCATAGAAGTTCAGGACAGGCTAACGCTAACGCCGTAGATGTGGCGGCTGTTGTCCTTGACCATATTGGCAAGGCGCAAGATATTCACACCGCTAGAGGCGTTACAACCCGAGTAAGAGTAAAGATTGACACCATTGGAGTTGGATGGGGAGTTGTATCCCTGTTAGATAGATGGGGCAAAGAGGGACGCCATAAGGCAGACATTATTGGGGTCAATGTGGCGGAGCGACCAAAGGATGCAGATAAGTTCAAGAATCAAAGAGCCGAGATGTGGTGGAACGCTCGAACACTTATCCAGGAGAGAGACGGAAAGATTGATGTCCGTTTAGATGTGGACCGTCAGGTATTGGCTCAATTGGCTGGACCACAATATTCTGCCGATTCAGCGGGCAGAGTTGTGATTGAATCAAAGATTGATATGAAGAAACGCGGAGTTCGCTCGCCTGACCGCGCAGAAGCCGTATTGCTTGCTTTATATGAAAACAAGAAAACTATTGAAGCGATTTCCCCATTGTCATTTGGGCAATCGAATCCTTGGACGCCCTAATCTTCTAGGTGGCAAATGCAAGAACAGGTGCTACCTGACCAGTAGCACCCGCACTTTGGGCAATTTCTTTTTTTACTCATCCCCATATCTTAGTGGGTGTGGCTTTGACCTTTTGGCTTGCCATCCCAAACCTTAGCGTGGGAGAAAGAGTTCAAAGAAACATAATAGATTTCTTCTTGGTCCCAACTAAAGTACTTGACCTTGTGACGATGGATTGGATAAGTCTTTGTAATGTATTCCCCTGGAACATCCCAGTTACGAACCTGGTATTCAGATGAATCTCCAGCAGTTACATTCTCATGCGCCCATCCTGTAACTTCAACAATCTTTGTACCGACTTGCTGAATCCATACAGAGAAGTCGCTGACCTTTACGACCTTGTAAAACTCGATATTGGTTTGGTCATATCCCCAAGATGAGTAAAGAATATCTCCGACCTTGGGTTGAACTTTTCCTTTTTCAATTGTTGCTGTTGTCATTTTGTTCTCCTCTCTAAGAACAATCTAATTATATCATACTGGGGTTAGGTAAAGTGACATGAACAAAGGCAACACGCTGACTTTGCAAATTCAAAGCCAAACGCTTCAAACAGTTTTTGAGGTGATTGCTTGCAATAAGGATGCAGTTCGTCACCACAGAAAAAGGACAAACGAGATAGCGGGACAAGCCCCGTATAGGTGAAGGTCTTGCCCGTGATTGGGTCTTTTATACCTTGAGTCATGGCTTCCTCCTAGTTGGCGTAGATTTCGGAATTTGTTTTGCCCTTAGCGATAAGTTCCGCCACAATGTCTTGAGCAAACGCGAGCGCCTTATCGTGAGAATCGGCTAGAACTGCCGCGTTGTATCGTGTCGCTGACACTTGCTGGATTGTCTTATAGAAATCATCTCCAGGACCTTGCTCACTAAAGCCGATATTGAGTTGGCTGATTTCGGTTGTCCATTCAGGACTAATCTCAAGACGAGATTCCTGGACTACCGAGATGTAGCGCTTTGAAGATGTGAAGTAACGAGTTCTGACCGTTACCCGATAAGTACCAATTGTGTACTTTGTCGAAATTGCTCGGTCTACTTTATTGACAACTTTTGTTGTCTCGATTGCGTTAGTCATTAGATGTCTCCTCTCAGACAGCCCTGGCTATTACTGCGGTTTTTGCGATTGCTTTGCTTTCGAAGCGGGCAACATATTCGCGCCCAACTATTTTTGCTTCCTTCAAGGTCTTAGCGTAGAAGTACTTTTGAAAGTAGTCGCCGCTGGTTTCTTTGAAAACGACTACATACGCCTTGACTTCACCGACAGGCTTTTGCTGAAACGCCTGGATGATTTGCTGGTCTGTTACTGTCATTTTCTCACCCCCTCCATGAGTAAGTATATCTAACTTGGGTTAGAATTACCATTTGGCATTGCGTTGCCTCTCAAAGAAAACATCTGAAGCAAATCTATAAGCATCTCCCCAGGCATCTTCTTTCCGATTGCTAAAACGCTTTTTTACTTTGCCATCCACTTTGACAACCGCATAACCAGCGATGTCCTCATAGATAACTACGCCATAACCTAATTCTTTGATTTCGTAACTCACGCTTTTACCTCCTCAGCGATGAAGATTGCCTGGATTCTGTATTTTCCGCCGACCCAAGCAGTCGCAGTAATCGCGTAAGCCTCAGCCTCACCCTTTGTTGCAAAGTAATACTTTTCCTTTTGACCCTTGATTTCGACCTCATAGACTTTCTTAGCCATTGTGTCCTCCTCTCGGACAGTTCAATTATATCATACCTGGGTTGTAAATCTAACTATCTAACATAGATTCGCTGTGGAGAGAAAGACCAGTTGCAGAGATTTGGTTTGCATATTGGTCAATCCAATCTTGGTCGCCTTGGGCGATTGCTTCCTCAATCCACTTGAGTTGGCGGCGAATATCTTTGACGATTTCGCGCTGAGCCTTCTTTGTAATTTTTGCCATTAGACGCACACTCCGTACCGAGCCTCAATGAAACGCTTACCCCATTCATAACCCTTTTGGTCGTAAAACTTTATTACCCATTTTTCACCTTCATAAACAACCCACACGCCCTTACCTTCTTCAACGAACCGAACCATTTTTATCCCCTCTCTCGGAACAATTCCAGTATATCAAACCTGGGTTGTATATTCAAATCTAAAAGGTATGTGTCGATTCGAACATTTGTTCGCCTGGTATCCTTATCCCATGTCTCTTACACCAGCCGTTACCGCACTCTTGAAGGCTTCATGCCCAACTGCGACGCAGGATGTAAGAGCCAACCTTGCCAATCGTAAGAAAGCCATTGATACGGCTTCCTACGGTCCTCTAAACCCATCTCAGCCAAACGCTGACTACTGGGAGAAGATGGCTAAAGAATGGGATGTATCCGTAGCCGAGGCTAAGAAACAGCGCTGTGGAAATTGCGCCGCTTTCATCCAAACCTCAGCCATGAAGGAATGTATCCAGGGCGGATTAGCCGCGGGAGATTCAAAGGCAGATGCCTATGCAGTCGCCGAGGCTGGAGAATTGGGATATTGCGAAGCGTTCGATTTCAAATGTGCCTCAAAGCGCGTTTGTCGAGCCTGGATTGTCGGCGGTCCAATCACGGACAAGAACGCCAAAAAATAATGCCTAAGAAAAAAGCAGGAGCCTTCAACGATACAGTCATCAAAGATGGTTGGATAGTTCGACTACATAAGGACGGACGAATCAAAGCAAAGTTGGAGCGCTATTACCCAAGACACTCTAAGAAAGCAGAAACCAAATGAGTAATATTGTTTCGAACGACGGAAAAGAAAGTTATGTAAATGTTGGAGCATATTCGACTTCAACAAATAGTATGAAAAAAGAATTAGGCGTTGATACAGGTCTACCAACTTCAGGACTTCGCACTTCTCTCAATATCCTTTTGGCTTCAACAGTTGATTTGAAGTTTCGCGCCCATGGATTCCATTGGAATGTAAAAGGAACGGATTTTGCTCAATATCACGAATTATTTGAATCTATCTATGAGGACCTAGACGGTTCAATTGACCCAATTGCAGAAAACCTTTTGAAGATTGGTTTTGATGCGCCATTCCAAATTCGTGAATACGCAACAATGTCACAAATTAGCCCATTGGAAGCAAACGATATGCCATCTTCAATGGCGATTGATTTGTATAAGGGATTAGATTCTCTTTTGATTCTTCTCAATAACGCTTTTTCAGCCGCTACTTCAGCGAATGAACAGGGAATTGCAAACTTCCTTGCTGACCGCATTGACATGACACGCAAGTGGATGTGGCAATTGCGAGCATCTGCCACAATGTAACTATGAACGAAACAGCAGTTCGCGCCCCTGCGGTCACTAATCAATTCTGTGACCGATGTGGAGCGCGAGCCGCTGTAATCGTTGCCGTGATAAACGGCGATTTATATTTCTGTGGGCATCATGCCCGTAAACACATTACTGCAATTGTTGAACAATCCTTGAAGGTCTACGACCCCAATCACGAACTTATCCTTGGATAAGTGTTTGGATTGTTGAAGCAATAACAATAAGCACAAAAGAACCCAATAGGGCTACGCCCCATAGGTAGCGCAGTTCAGGAAACTTTGCTGGCGGACGCTTTTGCTTTATTACTTGATTGATAACTTTTGGATGAATGATGTCATCGAACTTCTGCTCTACTTGTTGATTATCCACTTTATCTTTCCTCTCATAGATGTGCTACATATCCTCTAATATGTAACTGGGGTTAGGATACTACTTCCTAGACTTTGGTGCAACTTTATTTTGCGTGTAATAGATAAACGGTGAAGATGTGTAAGCATCGTTATCAGCGGCAATCTTCATAGCCATCTGAATCTTTGCTCCAGCCGCAAGCGCTCCCACGGCATAACTCGAACCCGAGCCAATACCATAGAAACCCTTAGCGTCCAGGCTGATAGAGAAATCATCTGCTATCTCAAACACTTCTCCAGCAATCGCAATCAGGAAAGCAAATTTTGTTTCGTCATCTTCGGCATCCCATTTGTAATCATTATCTTTGAAACAGGTTTTGAGAGATGGAACAACTTTTGCAATCATAAAGTGATACAGGTCTTTTTTGTCTCTATCAGTTGGAACAGGAGGAATCCATATATGCTGAGCAATATCGCAAGGCGCACATTCGCCGCTTCCAGCGATTATGTATTCTCCGCGTTCAGTTATCTTCACCATTTTAGGATGAGATGCAACCCGCCCGTTTCCAGCCGTCACTTGGCTATCAGCGCCAAAGACGACTTTATCGGGATGTTGGACGGCTACGATTGTTGTCATAGGGTCAAGCGTACAGGCGACCTATCTCAAATCAGGGAAAGCGCCGCCTGTGACCATACTTCAGGAGTTTCCGTATCGGGTAAATATCCTCCAGCGCCACCAAAAAGGATTGGTGTCTCGGGGAACATCTCTCGAATCATCGCCATGGATTCACAATAACCATCTAGGGTGTAATTTAGTTCGGCAAGTGGGTCATTTGCTAAACCGTCAGCACCACAGGCAATGAAAATCATTGTGGTCCCGTGAGCCTGAGCCGATTCAATAAATGATTTGGTTGCTTCAATCAATCCTTCATCGCCAGTTCCAGCGGCTAAAGGAAAGTTCATAGCCTTCTTGCCAAAATCAGATAGCAAACCAGTTCCAGGAAAGATTCCCCATTGGTGGACAGAGAATGTAAGAACATTCTTGTTACCCTTGAGAAGATTTTCGGTACCGTCTCCATGGTGAGCATCGCAATCAAAGATTGCTACACGGTGGTCAAATGAAGTAGCCACAGTTGCGGCAATTGCGAAGTCATTGAATACGCAGAATCCGCTTGAGTGGTCTCTTTGAGCATGGTGCTTTGCTCCTGGTAGGTGGATAGCCAATTTAGTTGAACCTTGAATCAATTCATCCAGGGCTGTCAAAGTTCCACCAACAAATAACTTAGCAAGTTCGCCTAAGTCATGGCGGGGTCCATCCCATTCAGTTGATTCTCCACGCACTACAACATTATGGACATAAACATCGTCATGGATTAGATGCAAGTCATCGGTATGTGGCGCTTGCGGCTCAATCTCATAGATTTTGAGTTTGCGCTTTTGCCCCTCAAGAACGATTTTGTTGCGTCCGTGTAAGAATCGACGACCCTGGGTAGGGTGCGACTTATCGAATATCCAGTTCGCGTATTCAGGCGAATGAACCAAGACTGCATCTTCCATTTTCCGTCCTCTCTCCAATATAACCCCGATTATACTTTACTTTCGTTCTTTTAGCACAATCTTTGCGGCTTGAAGGCGGAGTTCATCTTCCTCTGTATTGAGCCATGGCAACATATTGAGAGCCTTGACCATATTCTTCAAAGCCCAAGTTGGCTGATTGCCGACGATTTGTTTCGCTTCAATGAGATTCATTAGAAACCTCCCACTTCTACTGAGTAGATAACATCATCAACTTTTCTGATTTTGACATCTTCAATCTTTTCAAATCCGAAATCAGCGCAGATGTAAACCTGACCGTCGATTTCGATTTCATCGCCTACCGAGATTGATGTGTGAGTTCTCAAATCAGAAAGCAATGGCTGGATGATTTCCCAAAGATTTCCTGAATAAGTGTTTGTGACATGGTAGATAACTTCACATAACTTGATTGGGTCCTCAACCTTGAATTCAGATTCAAATTCAACGGATGTAACGAACTTTCCTTGGGCTGGCTTATCGCCAAACGCCTTCCATGTGATTTTGATTTTACTCATTATGCAACCTTCTTTCCGAATTCGTAGGAGCGGAAGCAAGATGCTCGGTAAGCAACTTCTCCGATATTTTCAGGGTAGACACCTTCAACGGTGCCTTTGTTGATTATTCCCTTACGCTTGAATTGACGAGTTACTGTCCATGTGTCATCCCAAGCAAGATAAATCTCAACGCTGTATCCGTTAGATACTGGAAGAGTTACTGTTCGAGTTGCCTTGCCATCATTTGTGCGCCAAACCTGGACGCGACCACCTGAGATAGCAAAGATATTGCCGCGACCTATTTGAGCAAGTAGTTGGTCCTCATCGAAAGGACGGTACTTCTCGTATGTCTCTGTCATTTTGTCTCCTCTCTAAGACAATCTGATTATACCATGGGGGTTAGTTATCCCTTGTATGGTTCGTTTGGTAAACGCCCATCAATTTGAACACGACGCTTTGCCGCTTCAGTAGCATCTTTCTTGCTGTATCCGTAATAAGTAAATTCACTTTCAACACCATCAACAAAAGCGTTCACCTGGAAGCCCTTGCCGTAAGGCGCGATGCTCTTGACTTTGAATTCAACAACCTTTACTTGAGTCGTCATTTGATGTCCTCCTCTCGGACAACTCCAGGATACCAAACTTGGGTTGTATATTCAAATCCATTTCAACCATCAAATCGCGGCGTGTCGGCTCCAGGCTCAACGGGGCTGGTCACCCAAATGGTCATATTCATAACCCCCGTTTGATATAATGGGTAATGAGAGGGGGCAGATATGAGAATCGTCATCTGTTCAGTATGTGAGAAGGAATGGCAACTTCGAGGTGGGATGGCTTTTGAAAGCCTTGGGCGCCATATGAAACAGGAACACAAAGTCGAACAAATCCAAATCGCGGCTTAGGGAGAGACATGACAAAAAAGAATGACCAAACTCAGCGGCTCTATAAGGCTGAGAACTACATAGGCAACATTCTCGAAAAGAAAGAAGAATGGACTCTTGAAGAATGTCAAAAATATGTAGACAAACTTTTGAAGAAGAAAAGAATCCAGGACAATTATCCCTGGGCAAAAAATCATAAAATCTTTGTGACCCATGGAGGCACAGGTCGCAGGATGGCTTATGCCACTCACACTCACCGAGGTCCAACAATCAAGTTGCCGCCTTGGGCTAGGAATCAATATGTCGTATTACACGAAGTTGCTCATCACTTCGATTGTTTCGAGGACGGGCATACAGACTCTTTTGCAACAATCCTTTTAGATTTAGTCCGACGAGAGTTGGGCAAAGAAAAGGCTGAATTGCTCCAGGCGTCTTATTATTTGCACGGCGTCAAAGTCAAAAGTGGCAGTAAGGCTGTAAAGACTCGATGCCCTCAGTCCAGGAAAGATTGGGTAGCAGAACAAAAGCAATCAAAGAGCGAACGCAAATCTAAAGTCAATGCTCAGAAGGAAGAAAAAGAACAATTCAAATTACGGGTTGCAAGAGAAGAAGAAATAAATTGCTGGTTTGAAAACTGTACTGGAGTTGCTAAAGGCGATGTCGATGTTATTCGATGGTCCCGTGAACGAATCCAGTTCCAATGGAATTGGCGATGCCCACGATGCGAGCGCGGACGATGGGAATGGCAGAACCGACAGTACGATGTCGAGTTGCACGGAGAACTATCAATCTCCAGGAATGGCGTTTGGCGATAGGCTAAACTTCAGCCATGAAAAAGTTCCAGGACATTATGACCCGTATGGTTGCCGTCTTTACAGTCGGCGCTCTCGGTACCCTGGGTGCTGGAGCAGTTGTAGGAATTGATACAACAATTGCTCTTAGTATGGCTGGACTTCTAGCAGTCGCATCCGTAGCGGAAAGATTAGCCCGTGAATATCTCGATGATGGCAAACTAACCCTGGATGAAATCAACGGAGCATTTAGCCCGTTTGCTAAATCGGAAGAGCAGACTCCAGCAGAGAAACCCGAAAAGAAAAAGTAATTACTCTTTGTCTTTTGGATTGCGTAGACGGAAAGTTGTAATCCATAAAAAGATAGAAATTACAATTGCATAACCAACTACTGTTTTTGCGCTACCTGTTAGAACTAGCCATGCAGAGAACAATCCAACGAATGTCCAAATTTGGTTAGCAAGGTCTGAGAGAAGTGCTTTCATTATGGTCTCCTATAAGACATGATTTGCCCGACAACAATTGTAGCGAGCAAGATTTTTTTGGCTTTCTTTCTAGTAATCGGTGACATATCGTTACCGATATTTGCGAGCGCTACATAAGCATCCGCAACGCCTTGAGCCATTTCACCAACACCAGGAATGTCGATGTTGATTTCGATTGGCAATACAGGCACAGCAATATCGGGAGCATTGAAGGTTGTTCCTCCAGGCTGACCAATAAAAGTATCTTCAGTTGTAATCGCATCAGGTGGAATTGGGTCACCACTTCCAGGCGCGGGCGCGGGAGGTGTGAGTTGTCCATCTTCACCGATTACTTGAGGCGCATCTTGAGTACCGAAGAATTCGATACCTCCGTTTTCAACACCTTTCACATCTTGTTGAATATGAGGTTTTAGCGCTTCAGGCTCAGGAAGTTTTGGCACATCTTCAGGGAGTTGGTCAGGGTTATTTGGGACCAATCCGATTTCTTCATAAGTCTTGATTTCTTCTTCAGACAAATATTCTTCAGGCGCGACAGGCGGAACCCAAGTTTCTGCTGTAACTTCTTCTATTGGAATTTCGGGTGTAGGCTCGGGAGCAATTTCAGGAGGAAGAGGTGGTTCAGATGGCAAGTTGGAATTCGATTCTTCTGCTGGCGGTAGTGGTTCTTCTATCGGTGGCAGGTCTGTATTTTCGTCGGGAGCGATAGGTGGTTGAGTTGGCTCTGATGGCGCTTCTTCTGTTGGTCCTGGGTCGGGGATTGCAACAGGCGATTCAGGTTCGTCGATTGGAGCAGGTGGCTCAGGTTCTTCAACAGGAGGTAATTCAGGCTCGACAGGATTTGGTGTTGGCTCAGGCACGACTACTGGTGGCTCAGGGCGAACAGGGTCGGGAGTCGGCTCGATGGCAGGGGATGGAGTAGGCGATGGGACAGGTGTGGGTTCAGGTGTGGACGGCGAAGGTTCCTGGGTCGGTTGCGGTTGAGGAGTCGGAGTTACGGAAGGTTCAGGGGTTGGAGTCGCTGTCGAAGTTGATTCCGATGTTGGTGAAGGCGTCGGAACATTCGGGGTGGGAGACGGTTCCGAACTGGGGGAAACAGTTGGTGTCGGTTGAGGAGACGGTTGAGGTGCTGGAGCCGTTGGACTTGAAGAAGGTTCAGGAGTAGGCGATGGAGATTCTGTTGGTTGCGGAGTCGGTGTTGCTGTTGGTGATGGTTCGGCGGTTATGGATGGAGAAGGCGACGGTGAAGGAGTTGCTTCTGAAGTTGGCGAAGGCGAAGGCGAAGGGGTCTCGCTCGGAAGAGGTTCAGGAGTTGTAACAACAGTATCGCCAGTAACAACAGGTGCGATATAAACGCGGGTCATGCCCGCTTCTTCCAAAGTAACAATTCTTCCATCAGGTAAACGAACGCCAGTCCTTGTATTCAATCCTGGTTGAACATCCGAAAGATAAGTAATAGTCAAAGTACTATCAGGATTGATTGCGGCAGTTACAACAATTGTTGATAGCGGAGTTCCAGCCGCATTTACTCCATATGGTCGAACGGCTAAATCAACTTGGAATCCTGCTTGGCTTGAAGTGATAATCAAATGCTCATCATCTGCTTTCCATCCAGCAGGATAATTATTTGTAATTGGATTAGCAGGGTCGAGAACTACCCAATCGTAAGCATTGACAGAAATCGAAGGCGCATTTGGGTAAGTGTGAAAAGTGTTATCCATAGTGCCAAAAACAATCGTTGAGTTTGTGGTCGCATAAACGGCGTTATAGGTCGTCCCCTGGAAATCAACAGAAGTAGGTAGGGCTACTTGATACGAAATGTCATCCCCGCCGCAGGTATCTTGGACGATAACGGGAGCCGCTTCAGCGGTGGCAGATTCAGATGGAGCCAGGACCGTAGCGGCAGTTGAAGCCGTCGCCACAGATTGAGCCGTGGTCACACAGGTCGCCTGGGCGTCATCCAACGGAAAGAGCGCAAAAACCGCAATTATGCAGAAAACGGACAAAAGCCGTAAATACTTCAAGTTTGAATCCTCTGTCGGGGGTCATCGAGGACACGATTGGAGCAATTGTACCAATTGGACATTTGATGCTAAACTGGGGTTGTAAATACGAGAGGAGATGCAATGAGCGTAACTAAGGAGTTTGCGGTCAAGATTGACACGCAACTATCTGAATTGCATGACAAGCGCTGGAACTTGCGAGTTGGTTTGCTAACCGACCAAGAATCTTTAGCGTTCTATCAAAAGAATTATCCAAACAATGCGAAATCAATCGCAAAGTATGAAGAAAAAATCAAGGTCGCTAATGCAGAACTTCGCAAAGTGTTTTCTCAAATCTGCGAATTAGACGAAATCTACGATGAGGACCCATGGACAAGAGCGTTCTTGGTTGTCTCTAGCGATGGTCATGTTCACAATTCTTTAGATTGCTCAACTTGCTTCCCAACAACTCGATTCTCCTGGTTGGTTGAGTACAGCAATGACGATGAGAACGCGATTGTAGATGCGGCTGGAGAGTTGGCTTGCACAATTTGTTACCCAAGCGCTCCAGCGGAGACTCTCAATCGTCCAACAAAGATTGTGATTCAATCCAAGGTAGAAAAAGAAAAGGCTCGCCAGGAACGCGAAGCAAAGAAAGCGGCAAAGATAGCCAAGGCAAAGGCAGATGCTCCAACAGCGTCAGGTGAGTCCCTTTACTTCAAGGATGGAAAGTACACAGAAGAAATCCGAACAGAGCGCACAGCGGTTTCTGAATGGAACAACCTTCAGTACAGAATCCAAAGCGAAGTTGTTACTCACTACTACAACGGAGAGCCTCACACAGAAGAATCTATCCAGCATCAAAAGGACAGAATCATCCAGGCTCAAGAAAAGGCAAACATCATTTGCCAAAATCTTGCTGAGAAGCACGGCGTTTCATTTGACCAACAGTTGAAAATCCTTCAAACTAAGTACAACAAAAGGAGAGACCGATGACAACAGTTGAATCAATCTTTGCCGATTTAGTAGAGGGCAACAAGGTTCCATTGAATCCTGACTTGCTCCCATACCTTGAAGAAGGCGTGTTAGGTCGGCAGTTGCGTCATCCGTTGGTTTACCAAATTCCGTTATGGAGCAATGCTCATGCCAACGGCTATTACGAGCAAAAAGTTCAAGCGGTCAAAGATGCGCTCGCCAATAAAAAATACTCCAGTTATATTTTCTTGCATGAGCGCCCATATCGACTTGATGCTTTTACTCTAATCCAAAGCAAATTGACCGATACGCAATATTGGAAATTGCTATCTGAGATATGGACCGACACAGAGAATCAATGGCAGGGTCTAGCAAAATTGAAAAAGTTGCTGGCATCACCAAGACCAAATCGCCATTACTTGATGAATGAAGAAGAATTCAATCTCTTGCAATCTTTACCTGATGAGGTAACCATCTACCGAGGATGCCAGCCAGGAATAAATGAAAACGGTTTGTCCTGGACGACAGACAAAGCAAAAGCGGAATTCTTTGCTAAGCGATTTAGCAAAGAGGGAATCATCTTAGAAAAGACGATTTCCAAATCAGACATCATTGCGCTCCTTACGGGTCGCGGTGAGTCGGAAGTAATTTATGAAGAGAGAGGATAAAAGTGACAACAGAACCAAGACGCAAGTGCTACATCTGTAAAACTCCATTCCGTCTAACAACAGTCGGACTATTGATTATCTGTACCAGTTGTGAAACGGACCAGGCTCTTATACAATACGGGTTAGTAAATAACTAGGGAGGAAACTATGTTGCAAGAACACTTTGAGAAAAAGGGAATCAGATTGAGTGCCAAGGGAATTCGTTGGTGCGAAAACCTGGAAGTCTATTTCATCTACTCAGTAATCCTGCTCGCATTTGGGGTTGTGGGGTCGATAGAGAGCGGACGGTGGTTCTAGTGTTGATTCCATCATGGGCAAAGTTCAAAGAGCCTCTAAAGGTCTCTGAAGCCTCATTACGCGCCATACGCGCCCGCGAGCGCGAGAAGGTCCTGGCTGAAGAGGCTGATAAGAGACACGCTAGGCGTAAGGCTAGAATCAGTTTGATTACTAAACCCCAGTAGGGTATACTGGAGTTGTTCCTGAGAGGAGGACACAAATGACAACATCAGTCATCGAAAAGAAAAAAGCGCTTACCAAAACTCAATGCAAAGCGATTTATCGTGAAGCATATGAGGCTGGTCTTGCCGCTGGCAAAGATGCAGATACACCAAAGTTTGTAGTTGGTTCACCGACTACTCCACTTGGTAACGATATTGATTTCAAGAAAAAAACTTACATCCTTGACGGTCTCTGCGGATTCGCTTGGGTAAACATTTCACCAGCGCGAGGTGCGTTTGTGAATTGGCTCAAGTCCCAGGAAATCGGTAGCAAGGGTTATTACGGTGGCTACGAGATTTGGGTCCGAGAATTCGGACAGAGCGTAGACCGCAAGAGCGCGTTTGCAGGAGCGTTTGCTGAAGTACTTGAGAAGTACGGAATCAGCGCTTATGCTGGAAGCCGTCTCGACTAGATAGAAAGTTTCACCCGCCAGTCCACCTTTCGCTGGCGGGTGATTCCTATATTGGTGTACCCTTACTTTTTGGGTACCCAAGTTCGGTGGAGTTGATTGCGCCGTTGCGCTGTCCGTCCTCTCTCACTAAGGCGTGATGTGTTGCGCCTCCACCGAACGCCCTAACCCTGGTTGAAAATGATTTGATTTGTCAGGATTATCTGATACCGTTTTACCCAGGTTCGCAAAACACCTACTTCTAAAAGTAAAGCCAATCCGATATTGGCAACATAGAAGCGCTATATCCAATAGCGAATAAATGTTTACTCCTAACAATGGAGGAATATGCGATTCTATGAAAACAGATTTATTCGCCCGCTTCCAGTCTTTCTAGTAGCAGTATTTCTAATAACTACTAATCCCCTGGATATGCCACCATCTCCTAGAGCAAATGCCGAAGAGATTGTTGTTCCTAAACCAATCTTGGTTGAAAGAACACCTGAAGCCGCTCAGTCATACGCCAAAACTCAATTAGATAAATACGGTTGGGATACGCCTAAGCAATGGGCTTGTCTCCTGGATTTATGGACTGGCGAATCAAACTGGCGTCCCCAGGCTTACAACAAAACAGTAGTTCACCAAGATGGGCAGAAACTTCATGCTGGAGGAATTCCTCAAATCTTAGGACTGGACCCTGATACAACAGTTGAGTATCAGATAAGTCGCGGATTTGAATATATCCAAGCAAGATACGACACGCCATGCAATGCCAATTTCTTTTGGCACAGAAATTTTTGGTACTAGAGTGCGGGTATGGCTGATGAAGAAAAACGACCTTCCGCAATTGATGATGCGCTCGCTGAAATAGCGCAGATTGCATTTCCTGAACCTGCAATATGCACGGGATGGGTTTTAGTATCAGAGTGGATGGGTAGCGGTCCAAAAGATTATTGGACGCTAACACTTGGCGATGACCAGCAACCTGATTGGCGCCACCTTGGATTACTTCATCACGGGATAAAGACATGGGAGGACGATGACCTTGGAAGAGAACCAAGAGAGACCGATACTGAGTCCCGAGAATGAGAAGTTGTATCAAGAATTATTGAAAGAGCGATACGGTAATGCGACACGCGAGAGATACGATATACCGATGAAAGATGGTATACCCCAGTAATATTTCCTTCATGGAAAATATAGACTTTGTGGACCAAGCCCCATGTAATAAGGCTGACCCCTGGCTATTCGACCAATTCCAATTAGATTTAGCACAACCAGGATTGCAATACTGTCGGCGCTGTCCCTTTTGGCAAAACTGTGATGATTTAGTTGAACCCCGCGCCTCCCACTATGACGGAATCGCCGCAGGTAAGGTATGGCGCAACGGGCGAGTATTGGCTAGATTAGATGATGCTTCCCCGCACCGTTTAGTCGTAGCAGAAGAGAGAGAATTTATTGATGGTCAAACCTTGGGACTTCGAGGGAGCGAGTTGTTGGGGAATTGAAACAGAGTT
>Ga0214921_10000880_pt1 | contig 53458 bp, 58 predicted proteins | sample LL1505_MetaG_FD_177992 | JGI IMG/M metagenome (GOLD analysis project Ga0214921, IMG submission 177992) | Freshwater microbial communities from Lake Lanier, Atlanta, Georgia, United States - LL-1505 | ecosystem: Environmental > Aquatic > Freshwater > Lake | place: USA: Georgia | collected... | reverse complement strand
ATACCCAGATACTGGTTCAACATATATGCCATACATAGCAGATACAGGCGTTGTAGCAGTTATGCTGCCAGGATTAGGACCTGCATACAACCCACCAAGACGTATAAAATTAGAGGACAGGTAATCTAATGTAGTGTATCTGCTACTAATGCTGTTATAAGAATTGTAAACACTAGACCAATTGTTGCTGTTTCCGTTTAATGCATATATTGCCCCAGTAGAACTAATAGAGTTTAATACTGTAACAGGACCAGGTGTTACTATGGTTGCATAAGAGGTGCGAATATAAGACCCCGACGTACCGGCAGCTGTCTGTATTCTGCCATCAGAAGACATGGCCACATCTTTGCAACTAATAAAATTTGATGTTCCTATAAACCACGTTATGCCATAATCATAGGAAGTGTATATGTAACCTCCTCCTTCAGCAGCTGTTTGTACTCTGCCATCTGAAGACATGGCCACTGCGGACCATACTCTGCTGCCTGCTTGTGTCCTTGCAGTCCAGGTTGCACCATAATCATAAGAACTATATATGTAACCTGTCGTAACAGCTGTTTGTATTCTGCCATCTGAAGACATGGCTATATGGTACCACGGTCTGCTGGTATCTCTAACAATCCAGGTTGCACCATAATCATAAGAGGTGTAGATGTTGCCTGGTGTGGGTCCTGCAGCTGTCTGTATTCTGCCATCTGAAGACATGGCCACTCCAAACCAATTTTTACTGCCTGCCCCTGTTCTTTCCGTCCAGGTCACACCATAATCATAAGATGTGTATATAAAGCCTCCATTTGTGACAGCGGTCTGTATTTCGCCATCAGAAGACATAGCCACATTAATCCACGGTCTGCTGCCTGCTTGTGTCCTTGCAGTCCAGGTTGCACCATAATCATAAGATGTGTAGATGAAGTCAGCTGGTCCTGCAACAGCCGTCTGTATTCTGCCATCCGAAGACATGGCCACTCTAAACCAATTGTTACCGCCTGCTCCTGTTCTTTCAGTCCAGGTCACACCATAATCATAAGATGTGTAGATAAAGCCATAACCTGCAACAGCCGTCTGTATTCTACCATCAGAAGACATGGCCACACTGATCCAATTTCTACTGCCTGATCCTGTTCTATCAACCCAATTTGTTCCTTCTGTGCCTGATATCACCTGCCAGCTGCTCTCTCTTACTCCTATCCGGCCCATGTATGCACCTCCTTCATTTTGACCCATGAGCATGCCTCCTGCAGAGAATTGACCTGGACTGGATGGGTCCAGTGCTGGTGTGCTAATAAGGGTGGATATGTCGCTGCATACCACTGCTGTGCCTCTCACATTCAGAACATTTTGCATGGAGCTCAATGCAGGTGTGATAGTTACTGGGTTTAAAGTTATTTCACCTGAACTCAATATAGTAATTCTGTTGGTATTATTTGTTTCTAAATTTAAATTAAATGCATCATTAGTTCCAATTTGTAAGTTCGAATTTGCAACATACACAGCACCATTTGCAAATGGACCGCTGACTGATAATCTGGAACCATAAACAATATTGCTGCTGCTTATATTGCCAACAACAGTGAGCCTCTCACTAGGAATAACAGGTTCAGGTATTTCCACATACCCTGTAAACTGAATGTCTCGACTAACTGCACTGGTGTTTGGTAAGCGAAATTGACCCCCAGTTGATGTTGCATTGTAGGGTACTAGATAAAAATATCCTGTTGTAGCAGATGTAATTGTAATGTTGGATGCATTTAATACAGCATTGATCGCTGGCGCTAGGTCGGTTGCAGTAGCAGGTATAGCAGTATCTAGGATTGTTGTGTAAGACACTGGTGTGGGCAGAGTGCTGTATAATAAAGCAAATCTTTGTGCACCACTAGCAGATCTATTAACGAAGAAAGGAGCAGATACACCATTTATAGCGATATTATAATCACCGCTAGCCAGAGGATATATAGGAATTCTTATATATTCATTTGCAGCTATGGCCAAAGCAGGGGTTGTAGCAGCAGGTGAGTAAGATGAGGTGCCCCAACCCAGAGTATAATTAGCTACTCCCGCTATACCAGTTGCAGCATCCATGCTACCTGCACTCACACCTGGGTACTGTGAATAAACGCTAACTGTGGTGGTGATTGTGCTTCTTGCATTATTAAAATTATATCCCACAAGATTAACTGCAGGGGAGCTGCTTGTATACCCTATGCCTACATTGTTTTCTGGTGTAATATTAACAAGAGGTATGTTACTAGCTTTAAGTATTAAGCTATTATTATCATTAGTCCCGATTGTCAAATTTGCACCCTTGGCATTGCCACCATCCAATATCCAATTGGCACTGTTTGATTGTGTAGTGGTATAATTACTATTCCAATTATTGCTGTTGCCACCTTCAGCGGCAATTGTACTATTGCTATTAATGGCACCATCAACTGTGAGCGAACCTGCACCAATACTAACATTATCATAAAAATACACACCCTTGTCATGACCTCCCTGGGTGCCATCTATTAAATCCATCATGCTTCTACCTAAATAAGTATTATACCAACCGAACGCTCCAAATGGAAGATAATTACCCACATGCCAATCACCTGCGCCATTTACACCTGTATTAACAAAATTAAGTTGATAGTAATTAGCATTCCTTAAGTCTACAAAATTACCAGTCCCATCAGTTGATGAGACATAATCACCATTCTGGAATGAAAATTGCCCACCAGCTTTTATATTACCATTACTACTAATGGCACCATTTACAGTTAATTCAGCTGATGGGAAGCTTGTGTTTATACCTACTTGACCTAAGGGATTGCCTCCACCCTGTGCATTGCCCACATGCAATACCTCGACACCGTCACCATCATAAAAGCTGGCTACATCATAGGGACCAGCAGCCTGAAATACATATAACGCAGGTCCTGGTCCTGTATTATAAACACTCAACGCACTGGTGGTTGTGAAGATAGTATTCTGAAATGTGCTGGTACCTAATGCTGTTAGATTGCCTTGTATGGTTACATTTTTTTCAAATATAGTGTCTTGGTTGGTATAAGCAATGTTAGCCGGTATGCCTGTGAATGCTGTTGCTTGTATGGTGTTGTCTGGGAATGTTAAACTACCATCACTTGAGAATGTCCATTGACGATGCTGCAGAACACCATCATTATCCCAACGGAATATTTCCAACAACGCATCACCACCTTCTACAAAAAATGTAGTGCTGTGATTTTTGTTGGGTGCTGGGGTCATATCGTTATTGTTATATGTCAGTTGACTCCAACTACGACTCTTTAATTCAATTGGTGCTGTGCCGCCATCAATGGCCTGATTTGGAAATAATGTGGTACCATCTGTGCCAAATGTCCATTCATGAGCACTATCCGGCCAATTTGTACCAATAAGGATAGGACTGTTATTGCCTATCTGTACATACTGTTCACCATCTGCGCTGGCAAGTCCTCCCCAATCCCCTGCAGGTGCTACAAACCAACTGCTGCCATCTTGAGTCTGTCCTGGATAGCCTTTGGATATTTTACTACCAGTTGGAAATGTTAGATTGCCATCTGTGCCAAATGTCCAAGAATTATTATTTGAGGCAAGTCTTATGCCATCTGTTCCTTGCACACCAGGGGTATAATTTTTTGCACGAATGGTGACTGGAGCTCCAGTGGGATTTGCAGGCCAAGAGCCTGTAAAATCCCATCGTGCCCCAGGAGAAGCTGTGCCTGCCGCACTGGCAATAGTGGCGACCAAACCACCATTGAATACAATTTCATAGTCTGTGGGGTTTGCCTGGATTGCTGGTCCCCAGGCAGGGTTGCCTAATCCTGCATTAAAAGTATTAAGACCAACTGAAGTTTGCCCTGCATAATTAAATAAACCGTTAATTTCAAAACCTACTTGAGCAACTGAAGCGGTATCTGTTAAGGTACCGCTGCCAGGGAAAATTAGCGTACTGTTGCTACTCAGTACCACTTGATAAGAACCATTGATTAATCTATCCGTCAGACCGCCACCGCTAAATATATTTAACAAATCAACACCACCAGACAAGTAGCTACCATTTACATTCAAATTACCATTCATAGTACCACCATTGGCATATTGAACTGCAACAGATCCTCCACCACCACCCAAATCTAGTATGCGTCGAGCCCAATATTGTGCGGTATCAGCAATATATTTCTGCTGCGAGGTATTAAACTTACCTGTTTCATCAGATTTCTTTCTTTCTTCCAGTAGGTCTTTAAGCTTGGCTTCCAATAAAGACATATCATCGCTGATGGCTGGAAGCTTATTTGAAAATTCTTGTACAATGCTGTCCAGCTCCAAGGTAGTATTTTTAAGTCTTGTTTCAAAGTGCGAATTAAATTCTTTTTCTTTATTATCAAAAGCTATAATAATTTGCTGTTCAGTTAAATCTTTCTTTTGAGCTAGAGTTTGTAATATAGCTTCTTGTGATGACAAGCGAAATTCTTCAAATAATGTTTCTTTGTATTTCTCAAGCTCCAATAATAATTTTTGCTCATATTTTTCTTGTAACAGTTGAGACTTTGCATGTAGCGCTTCTAGTAAGATGTCTTGCTCTTGATTAAATTTATTTGATACCAAGCTGTTCAGATCAACTTTAATATCAACAATAGAATCGTTAATTTTTTCAATAATAAATTCAAGTTGATCTACTTTAGACTTGTTTTGATAAGTTTCTAGTTGATTGCTATATTCATTAAATGTGTTGGTTATGCGTTCACTAAGATCGTGTTCGGCTATTGTCAAGGTTTCCTTTAAATGTGCACCAAGCAGCTGCTTTTGCTTATCAACAGCAGTTACATATTCTTCTAATAGTTCTTGCTTATATTCTTGTAATTTTTTATTTAAAAGATCTTGTTTTTCTAGAATAATTTTCTGTTTTCTAATTTCTTCTTTCTCTACATTAAGTTTCTTTTGTAGTTTTAAAGTCTCATTAATGGTTTCCGTATAATCTGGAGTTTCAATAATGGGAGCTGATATATGAGTAGATACGGGCTCTTCAACTATCTCCTCAACATCTTCAACTATTTGCTGTGATTGTTGGGGTGCAGCTACCTGTGTCTTGTTGCTAAGAAGATTTAAGTTGATGGTGGAGTATGGTGTTTCAGTATTTTCATTAACAACCACTTTGAATCTTACATCCTTGTAACACTCACCATTGTCAAAAGTTACATCAGCAACTACATATTTTTCAGCATTATCTACAACATATTCAAGTATAACTTCTTTGGTTCTGGTGGTAAACGTACCCACATTGAACAGATAATCAGAAAATGACTTACAATATATAACATTCTCTGAATCACTGCTTTCATGCAAAACAAAAGGAATTCTATTGTTTAGAAGCACATTGTATAGATTCACATGTTATTTAATTGAAAGTAATAACGGATCCACGAATAACTTGATATAGTACATATAAATAACAGTATGCACGATGTGGTCAGAGATATGCTGCAAATGCAGAATCAATTAAGAATTTTTCATTGGCAAACAAAGAGTTATGCTGCTCACAAAGCTCTTGGCAAAGCATATGAGGGGTTGGATGGTCTTATTGATACTTTCGTGGAGACAGCTCTTGGAAGAAAAGAGGCTTGCTTTTCTAATGGCAATATCGATATAAAGCTTTTTGATATTAAAGAGCTTGAAGTTTGTACTGCTTTTGACACTTATAAAGCGTTTCTCTCGGATATCAACCACAAGCTCAATGCAGAGATTGATTCTGATTTGCTCAATATACGTGATGAAATGCTTGGTTTGTTGAACCAAACCTGTTACTTGTTAAGATTATCTTAATTACTGCCTAACAGTCTTAGTAAAATACTTCCACTTATCCCACATGGCACCGTTCTGCTTCAAGAGTTCTGGGCTATTGGCTCTGATAGGGTTAATATCAATGCCACCGCGTCTCACATACAGACACGATACCATCAATTCTTTTGGCTTGACCAGATCATACAGCCGCTTATAAATTGTCTCGCAAATCTCCTCATGGAAGTGACATTCATCTCTGAACGAAACAATGTACTGCAATAAAGAGGTTTGATTGAGTTCGTAAGGTCCTTTGTAATGAATATAAACATCCCCCCAATCCGGTTGAGATGTGACCCTGCAATTACTCTTTAATAGCGCTGAATGAAAGCGCTGTACTTTATTCGAGTCACCTTCCAACCAGCCAAGTAGCTTAGGATCCTCTTTGTAGCCGCGGGACTTAATAGTCGTTACATCAATATTATTTTCAAGCGTGGGATATAGCGCGGTAGGAAATAGGGGCGGGTAATGCATGGCATCGTCAATTGCTTTTGTAAGCCTGACACATACCTTAACATCTGTTTCAAGCAATTTAGAAAGATCATTCTCCATCACGGCCTCAAGCTGTTGTAATATATTAATAATATTGCCTTGATATTTCTCCATATTGAACGAATTCATGTAGAGCTTGATGGACTTGGACTCAACAATATATTTGTTTGTAGCAGGGTAGACAACTTTGGCTATAGCCGCAATTGGCATCCCCTCACTTGTTAGGCATGATACCTCGTAAGCATTCCAAACATCATAACCACAAAAAGGAGGATTCTCATCACTAATACCTAGATGCTTCCTGTTATTAGCTCTAGGCTCACGAACTAAGAGTGAGGGGTCATAGGTGCACTTATACCCGGTTATTTTACCAAGATGCTTTGATATATTACTATTATCTAATTCCGTATTCATTAAGTTTTATTTTAATTGCTTCCATGCGTTCTTCCACTGTTCCTTTTAAAATAGTTACCTTTCCTTTTAACCTTTCATCTGACAACCAAAAATTCTCATATTTATCAATAATTGCATCTCTAAATTCTTTATTAATACTTCTCTCACCATCATCAACCAGCGGAACATCATGAGGACTCGGATAAAAGATATGATCATACTTTTTAATATAATTTGTATAGTATAACAAACCTAAACTATTAGATACAGGAAAATCATTTAGTCTACTACCGGCAAAATAACTTGTATAAACCATTCCATCCATCAAGCAGCGATCATGCAATATGCCTTGAAAATTAAATCCTTTATAATTGTAAAATAAATTCTCAAACTCTTTATTTAAAATTAATGTCTGCGTTACATCATTAGCACCTTCTTCATTTATATCACAATTATGCCAACGTTTAATTAGCCTAGTTACTTCATCAATATAGCATAGCTTAGAACCATAATACTCCTTGCACTTCTTTAAAAGAGTAGTCTTACCCGAACACTGAGGACCTGTAAAAGTAAAAATCATAACACAATTATACTGGACAAATTAAAGAAGTAAAGCTATTTTCTAAAAATCTCACTAATTTTTCTCTTGATAATCTGTAGCCAGGTCTCTTCGATAAAGTCTAGCTCATCAATAGGATATCCCTTGAGCGGATGATTGTCATCATCTACCCAGGTATGCTTGGTGCGGAGTTGCTTCATTTGCACCATTTCTTTCTCTTGACTATTTCGGCAATAATACAGTACACTGCAGTGTCGCTAAAAGCATCAAAAATAGGTTCATTGGCCGTTTCAAACGTCTTCTTTCTCAATACCATGTTGATTAATCTCTGAATCTTATCATTGAGTCGCACTACGATAGCAGAAATGGATGCAACAATATCCTCTTCTCTATGTAGGTCAGATCCTAGGCTAATATTGTGCGGCCCGTAATCATTTTGTTTTTTACAGAAAGTATTGTATTGTTCACTCTGAATTTTCTTAAATTCTCTGCACGTTTCAGGATACGTGGCTTCAACTAGCTTGATGAGTTCTTCAGGATTCACTTTGAATTATATTATACTCTGTTAGGAAGTTTTTCCACACATTAAATGCACAACCATGAAGCTCGGTGTATACTTCTGCTAGGGTAAGATCCTCAATACTAATTTCACCTGAAGCAACAATCTCTCCTTCGTCAACGCCTGGGGTTACTTTATGTATAACACACCCTGCATCCTTGTGGCCACTTGTAAATGCACGTTCCTGTGGATTGAACCCTTTTAAGCTGGGATATTTGTTGATTAGACCTGGATGCAGATTGTATATTTCATATCGTTCACATATTTCTTTTGGAATAATTCTCAGATAACCATGCAGTGTTATCAGAGGGTTTTTAAAATTGTTTAAAATCTTTATGTAGTTACCAGTAACGGGTTTACTTGGCAGAAATGTTAAGATAGTTTTATTCAGTTTTTGTTCCCTAAATTGTGTTGTGTGTAGTAATCCCTCATTAATACCCTTTAAATCTGATTTATTTGTTACTATCAAATCTGGATATATACCCAGTCCATTGGATAGGTTATGTATTTCAGTTCCTGTTTGCGAAAAAAAAGTAATCCAAGGTCTCATCTGCGTATGATTTTCTTAAACATAGAAGTATTATAATCCACAAGATCTAGTTGATCGTTAGTAAATTCATACTCTATTAGATCTGCTAACTTAGTATTCGGCTTGCTTTGTAAGCCGTAATCCGCATCGTATTTTAATCCATGTATAGCAGCAACAACGGGATTGCTGGTATCGCAACTAACAATATTGTGAATATTTCTATCAACATAAAATCTAAACTCCTTAGCCAAAGAACAACCAAGTAAATGATGAGGTTTGCTCCAATTCCATATCCCATTACTTATTAAATCGGTTATAAAGCGCTGGCGACCAGTGCACCACTTTTCAAGATAGGTTTTACCTTCACCGATAGCTTGATAATAACTAAAATCAAAACTTATTGCAATCATATCTGCGTTGTCAGACATAAATTTGTAACACTCCTTTAATTCATGCCAATTTTTACCCTGCACAGCGCCTATAGCTTTTGTTAAAAAGCTCTCCTTAATATTAAGTGTGTAATTTTCAAATGCTTTAAAGCTTTGTATTGTATCTTGAGTATCTTCAAGTACATCCGGTACAATAAACATGTTGGGTTTAATTTCTTTAACCTTTACCCAGAACTTGTGACTATCAAAAGCTTTGCCCAGTTCAAAAATAGAATTGTCAAGTAATACTTCTCTATTGTAAGTAATTCTGGCAAATTTAAAGAAATCATTATATGTAGGGTATTGATCCAGAAGATGTACCAGACAGTAGTCAAAATCGTTGTATTTTCTGGATGAGTCTAAGATAGAAATGGGAGACTCATGTGATACCTTCATACAGTTTATGATATAATAACCCCCTTTCAAATCAAGGATATTTCTTAAATAATAATGTGTATTACAACGCTCCAGATATAGTAAATTCGGTGCAGACTTTAGAAGATAAGCTCAACGGTATCACACAGCAAGATCTGCAGAGTTTAGTATCCATCCCAGGGTTTGATCAGTTTAGCGATCAAGCGGCAGGTCTATTGCCAGGTAATTTTATCAATACAGCACCAGATGGGGTGCGCAGTCTGCTGAATCCTACAGGGTTTAAAAATCAATTGACAAAAGGGTTAAATAATGTATTGCCGTCAATCACAGATCAAGCCACATCGCAGCTAGAGGCGCTGGCTGGTAAATCTTTTCCCGGTGTTAATAACCTTGTATCAGGTGGTGGTTTTCAAAGCCTGACATCACAATTGCAGAAAGCAGCAGATAGTTTTTCCACTCAATCTGCACAACAGATGCTGGGTGTATTTCAGAATGAATCGCAAGGCAGTCAATTTGGTAATATTAGTCAAGCTGTGCAAAGTGGCATAGATAAAGCTTCAAATCTTACACCAAAAGGCATCAGAGATTTGAAGTATCCAGATAAATTCAATCAAGCTGTTGGTGGCGCAGTGAATAATTCAACACAGAACGTTTCAAAAATATCTACGCAAATGGCTTCAAGTGAAGCAAATAACCCTGTATTTGGTCAAACAGGTCAAGCTCCGTTGCAGCAACTTAGTTCACCAAAATTTAGTGGTGATAACAAAAATGGGTTCGATCTTGCTGTGCGGCTGACTGTATATTGGTCACAAGGATCTGGTACTGATGCCGATTCCGCTGCAAAGCGTAGTTCAACAGGACGTCAATTAGCAGAAGGTGTGAGTGTTGCTGTTGATCCAAATATTATACCTTACTTGAGTCGAATCGATATACCTGGCGTTGGAACTAGATTTGCAACAGACACTGGTGGTGCAGTCAAGGCCAGAACGGCAAGTGGTGGCCGGCGACCAATTATTGATGTGTATTATGAAAAGAAAGAAGCTGCTCTTGCTGCAGCAGACAGACTAAAATCGGAAGTAACAGTAAGAGTTTATCCTCCAACAAGCAAGTATAAATACGCTAAAAATACTCCCCCACTATATGGTATAGCATGACAGATCAAAACAAACTTTACGGAAATTACCTTGGCATAGTTGTAGCGAATAATGATCCGCTAAAGAAAGGGCGTGTAAAGATCTTTATACCACATTTGTCACCCAGTGTATATAAAAATTGGAATGCCACATTTAAAGATAAGAAATTTAAATTTTTAGGTAAGAATATAGATAGTCCAATAGATGATGTTGTGGATGAATTGAAGGATGTTCTACCATGGGCAGACTGTGCTTCGCCCCTAGCAGGCGAGGTTTCTTCAGGCAGGTATAATAGTTCCAATCGCAAATCTACAATTAGTGATAGCAATGACTATGATTCTTCTGTGCCTAAGGATAATTTTCAACCAACCAAATATAGTCAAAACCCTGATGGTACAGGTGAAAAGCCGGCTAATATTCTCGAGAAAGGGGATTTTGCTTTAAAAGATGCATTTGTATCGTCAGGCGCCTCCGGTACAAATAAAGCTAATGTATATGGTCAGAGCTATCGCCCAGCTTCCTATAGTAATAAAGCAAAAGGATCTTTCTCAATACCACCTGTAGGGTCACATTTGTGGGTGTTCTTTACTGATGGTAATCCTATGTATCCAATTTACTTTGCTGCTAGTCATGGTGCAGAAGAGTGGCAAGGTGTGTATGAGTTTACAGATTATCCAGATTCTTATGAAAACAAAAAGCCTGGTGGCGAAACAGATCATAATGTGGAGATATATCGCAACAAATATCTCATTAATCAGAAGGGTGGAACGTTAGAATTTACAAACACAGATAACAAAGAGGCTTTGAAACTTAGTCACTACAGTGGCAGTTCCATTATTTTTACCAATCCAACAACAATATACTTAGCCACAGCAAATGAACAGCATTTGATACAGGGAGATAAGTTTGAAACAGTGAGAGGATCAGATAACTTCTATGTGGATGGTGACAAAGATATAACAATTCGTGGAGATGTGTATCGCAAAATTGGTAGTCTTGATTCTGGTGCTGTTCAGAAGTGGAAAGACATCATGCAAGGAGTAGCTGATGTTAAACAGCGATTTGAAACACAGCGAGTAAAGAATAAAGAGTTATTTAATAGTGTAGAACAAAAGCAATCAGGTAGTTACGGTAAGTGCCCTGTGTGCCAGCAGAATAGAAAATATAGTACGCTCAAAAACAATCCTTTTGCGGCTGTTGGAATTCCAAGTATTACTGCAGGTGGTGGCGGTTATCAAGCCAGAGACGGTGTGAGTCTGTATGATACTGTGGATGCAATTGGACTGCAGCAACCTGGTAAGCCTCAGGATCTGACCTTTCCACCCACAGGAAAATGTCCAAGTTGTGGTGGCACAGGCAAGAGTGTTAGTAGCATGGGCGGTGAATGGTCGCCTGATCCTGCGAAGCAGCAATTGCAGGCATTGCTCAATTCAAAGATATCTAGTATAGCCAAAGCAGAAGCAGATTTAGGTCTTGGCGGACATGAGATTGTGGATATCACCAAGCATAAGATTGAGACTATTGGAACAATAATGAATGATTTTGGTAGTATTCGTGTTGATAGTCAGGGAAAAATTTATAATTCTGCTGTTACAATTGGTACCCTTGGTGTATTTGAAAACCAAGAAGCTAGCCCTCTTATTGAATATGTTCATGTGGATGATCTTCCTGGTGGTAACTATACACTAAATGTATGCAATAGATATACTGTGCAAGTTGGAGCAGGTGGCATAAGCATGAAGTCCTTTGGACCTGTACAGATTGGTGGAACAGTTATTAACATGAGCGGTGAGCAAATGAATTTAGCCAGTAGCAGTGAAACTAATATTGATGGTGGCAAGCGCTTGACTGTAACAGCAGATATAATGGTGTTTAAGCAGAGACAAATGAAACAAGTGCTGGTGGACAGCAGTCTGGGTGTTAGTAGAAATCTAATTGTTGGCGGCGGGGCACATATAGAAGGTGAACTCACCATTAATCATATTACTGCTCCAGTTGAGATTCAGGAAACCGAAGACACCAAGATATATGGTCAAACTAATGATGAGGTGTTTTCACTTTCTGAATATCCAGTGATTGGATATGTGACCGCATGCCCGGGCGACTATGTGAGTGATTCATGTGGCAATTGGCTTCGTGTATATGCACGCACACCAAGTGGAAACGGCAGACCTTCACCCAATTGCTTGTTTACATATCCACACAGTCATCATTTCCGCAATCTACCCTTAACGCTTGTTGCAAGCAATTCTGATGTAAGAGATGCTGCTGCTGGCACTAACGGGGTGGAGCGTAACGTGGCAACATCACAAAATAATGCTAAGAAGGGGCCTTAGTTTTGGGTTGCCAAGCATTGCGAAATCTCATTGTCCAGTTAACTAGCGCGTATTCAAACCCCACATCCTTGCCAGCTCTCTCGCTTTCATACCACTTGTGTTTCAAAATCTCTTCTCTCATTGCTGTAAAATACCTGTAGAGATCGGTAGTAGAAAGTGATGGCACTTCTGCGCTGACCATAGTAATATTTATTCAAATAGTCTCGAAAACACTTTCGAGCCCACCTCCCACCCCTATTTGAATACACCTTCATACTTACTTAGTTCGCAAGGAGTTAATTTTTTGTGTAATTTTTATATGGATAAAAGAAGCTGTCTATCATCTCTTGGTTCTTCTCAGGCATGATATTTGTATCGTATTTTTTGAAGAAAATCTTTTCTTTTTCTTTGTCTTTTTTATTATCTTCATCATCGTCTTGCTTCTTGGTTCCTCTAATCATGTATACTATAATAATATCCACCATCTCAAGCAAGAATGCCAAGAGACAGCAAATGAGCGCAGTTATTTCGCCTCTCAGTAGAGCGCTAAAGGAAAGCTGTATGACGTCGTCTGTTGTGTAAGACACAAACTTTGGCTCCAGGCTCATCTTTGAGCTGATAGTTGAAATGCTGTTGTTCACAATGATTACAATCTTTGATAATTCAGAGAAGTTTTGCGCGTTGTTTACTTGAAATAGTAGACCTTTTGCTTTTGCATCACTTGAAACAAGGGTATCAATCTCCTTTAACCCAGCATCACATTGATCAATTGTTTGTTGATATTGATTCTTTATTCTTTCTTCTTCAATCTGTTGCTCTTGATTGATTTTTCTAACTTCCAAGTCATTCTTTGCTTGGGTCTTGCGGATCTCGGCTTGATATTCTTTAGCCCGCGGGCCAGAACCAGGTTTGCCTGAAGTACTCTGACTGCGCACCCCTTCGGTCTCATCAATATAAACCTGCTTCACATCAGTTAATGCATTTTCAAGATTGGAGGTTCTTTGCGCGGCGTCAGCTTTTAGCTTAGATATTTCATTGTCACGCTTTTTAATAATATCTATCTTCTCTGTCTCAAGCTTCTCTCTAGCTTCAGTATTGAAGTAACTAATTTTTTCTACAATTTGAAATTTTGTTTGTGTTAATGTTTGCTTGATGCTTGTCTCACTATAAAATCCAACAAAGTCAAAAATAGCTGGGAGAATACTAATAGCCAAGCAAAGATAGGCATGTTTAGCTTCAAACCTTTCATTACCGAACAATACTATCTTAATACAATATGGAAGACCAACAACAGATAAGCTGGCCAGAAAAACAAAGAGCTTATTCCAGTCCGAAAGAATTAATCCAAGAGCATGATATGCAAAAGCCATGGCCACAACCATCACAACACCATAAACGTAGTTTAAAAGTTGGGCTGGTACTTTATTTTTGGTTGAAAAACCAAATAAAGTAGGGTATAAATGGTTGGCCGCCAACCTCTTTGTGTCGAGTACAGGTATCATTGTAATAGTATATTTATTACAATTTGATGTCAGCAAATGATTCTTCTGAGATTGTCGTGTCTCTGGCGGCTATCTTGTATGCACCTATTTCAGCTTCTTGTGGCGCAACTTGTACCTTGCTACTATCCAAGTAACTATCTAGCCAGCCAGATATGGGATTACCTTTTTGATTAAAGATCTTTTTATAACCTAGGGAGCGCAACCGATTATCACACAGCCACTTGGTGTAACCACCAAGTACCTCAGCATTTAATCCCAGCAGAGAACCTTTGCTAAAGAGATACTGTGCCCACTCGATCTCATTCTTGGCAGCTTGCTCATAATAAGCATATATCTTATCTTCATTCTTTTTTACCACTTGTGTGAAGCCCTCACAGTCCTCATCGCGCATGATCTTTAAAAGATTCTGAGTAATTGCATAATGTTGAGATTCATCACGCTGAATAAATTTAATAATTTTTGCATTGCCTTCCATTTTTCCACGGTATCCAAAATAAAAGGAACATGCAAAGCTGACATAGAATACTAGGCCCTCCATGACATTGACAGCTAACACACAATCTAAGATTTTCTCTTTAATATCTTTCTTGGAATCATCACCTAAGATTTTATCGAAGTTATTGCGAATGAGATTGGCCCTGCTAACAATTTCTTCATCTTCCATGATGCTATCAAAAAATGCTGAAGCATGTGGGTGCACATTGTTAAGAAGATAAGAATAGCTGTAGCTGTGAATGCCTTCAAACCGCTGCCATGTATTCATGCATATTTCCAGTTCTGGATTAGAGACATAGTCCTTGAGAGAATGGATTGAACGAGACAGCATGCTGTCTCCTAGAGTTTGAAATTTTAAATTATTATCAAACACAAACCGTTCTTCACCTTTTAACCCACGATAATCGTGCCTATCTTTTTGCAGAGATATTTCATGGGGCCACCAGAAGAACTCTTCCTGTTTTTTGAATAACTCGAAAAACACAGGGTACTTGAACTTATCATAACGCTGCAAATTTAAATCTTCACCAAAAAACAATGGTTGTTTGGTATGATCAATATTCTTTATATTTAAAACAGACTTCATGTGTATTATTTATTATAACGTTACAGCTTGCAGGCTCCACTGCTACATGAATCTTCTTTCATAGACTGTTCCTTATCACCATCATCGGTATTATTGTAATACAAACTAATTAAACCTGTGCTGTAAGCATACATGAGTTCTTTCATTACCTTGGCATCAGGTAGAACATGGTTGGGGTAATGATTGTAATTGTAATATATGTTCGTTGAAATCGCCATGTCGATATACTTCTGCAACACTGCATTGACATTGATTAACCCTGTATTATCGGCAAGATTAAAAGCGAGTTCATAATTTTCATGATACTTGCCAATGCCAGGCACAAGAACTGGCAGCTTACCCATTTTGGACATCTTGTAGGTTATGAGGGATCTGATTGGTTCAACACCATTTGTAGAGTTTTGTATCACAGAACTCGATTCACAAGGCATAATTGCAGACATTGTGCTGTGTCTCATGCCGTGCTCCTTAATTTCTTCGCGTAGTGCTTCCCAATCTAGTGATAATTTACGCTTCACAAGCTCATTGACTTTCTTTTTGTATGTGTCAATTGGAAGTATCCCTTTGGAATATTTTGTTCTGTTAAATTTTTCACACTTTCCTTTTTCTTTGGCCAGCTGAACACTTGATTTGAGGAGATAGTATTGAAAGTGCTCCATCCATTCATCAACAACAGGAAGTGTCTTTGGAGAAGAATAACTCAATTCGTGCTTGGCCAGGAATGCAGCGAGGTTGGTGATGCCGATACCCAAGCTTCTACGTTTTTTAGCAAAATTTTCTGCTGCTTTGTTGAAGTAGTCTTGAATGTCTACAATTTCATCCAAAAATCTAACGATGAGGTCACATACTTTTTCAAGATCGGACCAATTCTTCACCTCAAGCATGTTGACAGCAGAGAGAATGCACATGCCAATCTCAGCTTCTGGGTCGTGGAAATCTTTCAGTGGTATGTAGGGGTGTATGATTTCTGTGCAAAGATTTGACATTGTAACCTGGTCAAGCCAAGCACCGTGCTCATTAGCACTGTCCACATTGAGAATATAGATTCGACCTGTCTCCACGCGCTCTTTTACAATGAGGGAGAATAACTTTCGAGCAGAAATTTTCTTCTTAAATTTAATCTTCCTGTCACCTTCGCACTCCTCATACATTTTGTCAAATCTTGATGTGCCCCAAGCTTCCCACAGCTGCGGGACTTCATGAGGTGAAAATAATGTAATGTTCTCATTTTTTAGTACTCTATCATAGAATAGCTTCGACATACCCACAGTATAATCAAGTTTTCTCACTCTATTATCATCGGTCCCTGCATTGTTTTTAAGAACAACAATATCTTCTATCTCATAATGCCACCATTGAACATTGACTGTGGCCGAACCACCACGAATTGAATTTTGTTGCCATGCTTTTACAGATGCTTCATATATTTTCAGAAACGGAATAACTCCTGTGTGTACAACAGACCCACCATTTACTGCAGCACCAATTGCACGTATTCTGGACACATCAATCCCAATGCCGCAACGACTAGCAGTAGCAAGTGACACAGCAGTACCTGAAGCAGTGATAGACTCTTTGGTATCATCAACACCAATCAAACAGCAGCTAGCATAACCACGAGACAGTGTACGTACCCCAGCCATGATGGGTGTGGGTAGATTGATCTTATGCTTTGAAATGGCATCATAAAAGCGTCTAACATAATTCAATCTGATGTCCTTGGAATAGTTGGCAAAGGCATATGCGGCAATCAAAATATAAGCAAACTGTGGCGTCTCATAAATGATGCCGCTGATGCGATTTTTGATTAGATATTTGTCACAAAGCTGCTTTATGCCTGCGTATGTGAATAAAAAATCTCTCTCATGGTCAATAAATTCCCCAAGCTTATTGAGTTCATCATCAGAGTATTGCTCTAAAAGCGTGGCGTCATAAATCTTTTTTTGAATTCCGTTTTTAACCATGTCAATTAGGCGCGGTGGATGTTTACCACCCCACACATCCTTGCGCAATTGATAGTTTAACAGGCGACCTGCAACATGTTGATAGTTTGGATTCTCAATTGAAATTAAATTTGCTGCTGCCTCAATAATACTCTGATGAATTTCTCTGGTTGTAATATTTTCAACCATGTTTAATTTAGCGTTTATCTCAATATCAGATAAACTTACTCCGTCAAAGCCTTCAATTGCCCAAGAGATGACTTTGTGGATCTTATCTATATTAAATTTTTCTAAATCCCCACCTCTTTTTTTAACTAAAATTTGCGTGCTCATTAAGCTTAATTTGTGAAAATTATTTTATATTTATGAATAATAAATCCTAGTTTATTCTTTTTAAGAAATATATTTCTTTTTAAGAAGAATAGACATGATTTACAAGAGCAAAAAGATAAATATGACCAATCCGTTGAAAGGTTGGAATATTTTTTTTCGTATTAAAATCTTCTATTTCTAAGCTTGGAAAAATTCTTTTCATATAGTTTGAATCAATAGGATACACACCGGGGCTGAAATGCAGAAAGCAAGTATAGCAAGACATGCCGTTAAGGGTAAGAGCAGAACAGTACTCGCCAATATTTTCCGGGGGTGTCACCGTTAAGTGGTTGATAAACAAATCGGTAATTTCTGATTGTTTTAAGACCCCATACAAGTTGTATGTGCTGTTGTTAGTTTTAAAACAAATTCTCTCAGGGTTATATTTTTTGTTTATGGAAAAACGTTGCTCGTCATAATGATTTTTAATAATATAACCTGCAAAATAACCACTTTCAAAATCTTCCCCAAGAAGATTGTAGCTCTTTGTAGGTGCTTGTTCAACAAGCTGGTGATCAATTAACGTTTCCATGCACACATGATAAGATGTAAATCATGTAATGCAAGTAGTTTAACCACGGAAAGTTGATGTGAGAACGAAGGAGGGCAGCTTGAGTACTATACCGAAATTGGTGTTGCCGCGACGAACCACGATTGTTGCACGATCCCCTGTGACAATAGGACCAGAAACAAGCATACCGGTGAAGCGATACTCATTGTATTGAGTCCCGGTATTAGCGTCAATGCATCGGAGGGAATTATTAGTGCTAGTTACTGTGTAATTCTTCTGTACTGGTATCACAGGTTATTTATGAAAGCGCGCACCTCTGGATCCGTTTCTTGATGTGTGAAAGATGTTAATTCAGTAAACATTGTATTTCTCTTCAATCCATACTCATTCAGTGTAATTTTGTCAATGACATCCGTTGGTACAGTAGCCAAAGTACCTTCAGTACCCAATTCTTTCTGTATTTGTTCAATATTAAACCCTTTAACAAGCAGATCTTTGGCCTCTTTGCAAATATATGTTCTGTGTAACTCTTCTTCGGAGCCAGCTTTTTCCAGTTTTTTGCTGTAGTAATCAGCAGTTGCTGTTAATACCCGTCCTGTAATAATGCATTTTAACTTGCGTGTCTTCATACTACCTCTTTGCTTGTGCAAAGACAATGCTCGCTATAGGGGCAAGTGCTGCATCTGCCTGCTTTATTATATTCGTTGTTATAGTATATGTCAGGTCGAATGCATGTTCCACCGTAAGGCACTTGGCACTTGTTTGGACCGCCTGTGGCCCATTCAACATATGCTTTTTTATCTGATTTGATCAATTCAACATGTGATTCATAGCGATGTTGATTGGCCTGACTCTCTGCTTCTGCTTTAATACGCTCTTCCTTGGAGAGAATCTTACCGCGAGATTTCTTCTTTTTAAGTAATTTTAGCTTGAAGAGAACTTCATAATCAACACTTTTTGTGAGCTTACTGCCTAATTTCTGCCGAACTTCATCAACAGATAACCCCGTCTTGAGCAATTTAGCTGCAGGCCGTGAAACATAGTATTTTTCAAATATCTCTTGTGTGCCAAATTTCTTCAACCTATTCTGCAGACTAGCCCCGCCTATGTACTTCTCTTCACCTGTAACAATACAAGATACGTTAAAACCTTTCATATATTATTGCTATTATAAATACACATCTAAATAAATCAAATTCAATAAATATATAACAATATGCCCACACCAGAACCTATTACGCGAATCATAATTAGAAGAGGTACCGAAACAGAGAGATCTGGGGTTCTATTGTTGCAGAGTGAGCCAGGTTTTGCAGTAGATTCCAAAAGACTCTATATTGGTGATGGCACAACTTATGGTGGTATTCCGATTGGGACGAAGTTCTTAGGGTTTATAGCGTTTGGTGCAATTGCGTCTAATGTACCAGCAACCAATGCACCTGCAGTAAATGATATAGTTTTTGATAATACTTCTAACATCTTGTATGCTCTTACAGCTGCAGATTATTCTTTGGTACAGAATTATCGCCCCATTGGAATTAATATACAGGGTGATAATGTTACAATTGAAAAAACAGGCATATCACTTTCAGTCAGGCGTGAATCGCTAGATTGCACATACCTAACATCCACAGCAATAGGAAGAGGTCTAGAGAGAATCAATAGTAGTCAGACTGTGCAAGTGATTGCTCCACAAGCAGAATTAAGTTTTACTGCCCTAGGCTCACTGCAAATTACACCGGCAGGGGTTACTAACGCTAAGCTTGCAGTCATGCCGCCAAATACTGTTAAAGGGGTACTCTCAATTGCTGGTACACCTCAAGATATAACCCTTGATCAAGTTGTGCCTGTTGATGACATTACCATCCAAAAAGTTGGCGGTGTATTACAAGTTAAGGATGCTGGTATTACAAATGCAAAGTTGGCATCCATGGCTGGTGCCACTGTAAAGGGTAGGTTGACCACAGCTGGTACACCAGAAGATATTCCGATTGCGTCAATTCTAAAATACCAAGATCTTTACTTCTCACTTGATGTGCGCGGATTAAATACAACTGGATCTGGTTCCGGTACAGTTGCTGCACTACTCAATGAACTTGCGCCCCCGGGAAATTTTCCCGCAGGTCTTGAAGCGCACATAGCGTCCACAGTACAAAACTACCAACCTGCAGTATATACAAGTTATCGTCAGATCAGCCGAACTGTTACTGTACTAGTGACACCTGAGGGGTTGGCTGACCCAACAAGAAATAATAACCTACGCTACCGTGTAAATACAGCTCGCACCTCGTGGGAATATGTATCTGGATAAACAACACATATGTGCCCAGTGACATTAAGAGAAAATTATATTACAAATGTAGACGAGATCTTAGATCTTATCTACAAAGAGGATAGTAGTTTTGTGTCACGTAAATCAGGTGAAGAGTATGAATTTAAGAACATACACGGTGAGAGTAACATGCATAGTTTATTTGATTTTAAGATGAGTGAGCAGCTCAAAGAAGCTATTTTTAAAACTATACCCAAGAAAGACATGACGCTTCCACCGAGTAGTTTTACAATAAACAAATATCTACCAGGTGCCTATCTGCCCAAGCATAGAGATTCAGCAGGTTCTTACTGGAAGTTTCATTTAATTTTTCTGACTTGTGACAAACCACATTTAAAGGTTTTTGAAGAGGATGGTACAGAATGGCTTATCGAAGAAAAACCAGGAGCGTTGGCTGTAATGCCTATAGATATTATGCACGAAGTAACAGAAATTGGACACGATGAAAAACCTAAGTATAGTCTAGTCATGGCATGGGGAATGCGATAGGATAAATAACATATGAGTACTAAGATCAAATACATACTCCTCTTTAACAGGAAGAACGGCACACTAATTGGTAAGATCGACCCTAATCTTGATTTAGCTACTATTGATAAGGATAAGTTCTGCACTAAAGCTGTTGAAATGGGTGCAAACGAATATTATTTTGGAGACTATGCAACAGGTCAGGTTGTTAGTACGGATGAGAAACCTTATATTAGTGAGAAGGATATTCGTTTCTATGCTTCTGCAGATATTCTGGGGCACTATCCCTATCATAAGCAACTCAATATTATTATCGATATGCTTGAAAAATCTAATATCGAGAAAACGTCAGAATTTAATCAGATGCTTGACATCTTGAGACCCATGCGTGAGAGGGCCAACCTGCAGATGGAATCATATAAAAATAGCAAAGCATTTGCATATTATTCTGAGGAGCACGATAAAGAATTAGTTAAAAAGCGTTATGAATTCTAATTTCGACAGTTTAGTATCGAGACTTTTAGAAGATTTTAACGTTTTTCCTAGGGCAAAAGGACCTAATACTTTTATAGGTAAGGATATGACTCCTCAGGGTTCATTACCAGCTGGATTCAAAGGTGCGGGATTGCCAGGTATAGCACCTGGTCAACAAGAGATGGTTTTGCTCAAGCTATCTAAAAAGAAAAAAAAGAAAAAAACTATTTAATACCAGTATAATACTGGTGATGCCCAATTTTATTTGTAGTTTTGGTTGGTGCAGCCCATTTTGGCGGAGCTATTTTGCCTGGTCCAGATGCTGCGTAATAATGGGTCGCTTTGCCTGTGATATCAGTAAGCTTGCCTTGAGCAGCACTTTGAACTATGGATTTTGCTGCATTGTAAGCCTTGTGCTGCTTGGTTGCAGCTATTAGCTGACTCATTTGTTGAGGTGTTTTAATGCCATTGAAAGCGCTGAATTGATATTTTCGAATGGCTTCTTTAACAAACATTCTTGGATTATTTTTTGCTCTATTTGCAATTACATTCATGACTGCAGCCATACCGGCAATATAATCTGCCTCACCACCAGCTTCTTTTACAAGGAGAGTGGCAAGAATATCCTTATCCCGCTCAGAAATATCTACCTGCTGCACATAAGCAGGTGGCGGTGGTGGCATAGTTACAGCCTCAAGAATACTCTCAACAAGGTTATTGAACCTCATTTAGTATTTAGTTTAAAACGGCTACTTTGACTATCTTCGGATATGCATTAGCAAATGCTATAGCATCTTTTTTGTATGTAAAAAAGACATCAATTACTGGTAGTTTACCGTTAGAAGCTGTCTTCTCGCGTACTGCTGTACCAGTATCAACAGCTCTTACAAGACCAATATTAGGTATGATTACTTCTTTCTCGTAGGGTATAATTCTTGGGTCTACAGCAATAGAATCCCCTTGTTTGAGAGTATATCCAGTAGAGCTACGTAGTCTTCTACTATCTGCATCTGTATCTCCACCTTTAGCCCAATATACAGTGAGTCTAACAGTTAAAACGCGGAATCCACTATCATTAGTCTTAGGTATAAATGTTTCGTTATACTTGATACCATCATTCTTAATGGCAATGTTTTTGGCTATCTGCTTTTCTTCTGTGGGGCGTGTAGTTGTAAGATCAGCTTTTAAATCCTTGATATTTTTTTCCTTTTTAAGGGTATGATCGTTGCAACATAGAGGTGCAGTAGATACTGCAAGCACTGCGATCAAACCAATTAGCTTGTGTATTTTTTTGTTTGTTTTCATAAAAGAGAAGAAAAGATAGCTAGTTTAGCTATTAAAAAGTGAGCCTGTTTTTGACGAATTGCTCATATATATTTATTCTTTTTCCCATGGAAAAACAACCCAAGAGTCGTCAACAATTTCTTTGCCATAGAAATCGGGTTGATATAAACTGTTCGATCTGTAGGTTAAAGAGATGGTGTGTACTTTTAAGCCATTAAAAGTTTTATTAATTAATTGTTTAAACGTCATGCCAGTATCACAAATATCATCAACAAGATAAATTGTGTCTAGATCTGTGAGTACGTCTATCGAAGGTACTTGGTAGATAGATTCTTTGCCCCGATTTTGACCAGAATAGCTTTTTACACCAACGGTGAAAAAGTGTGAGTTTTCTTTGTAGTGTGATAAGAGAACCGCAGGTACCAGGCCGCCTCGACTTATACCAATGATGCCGATATTGCCTGTATCGTAAGAAGAAGTCTTTTCATGAATTTCGGAAACAAGACTCTTAACTGTGTTCCAATCAAAGTGAATTTTGTCAATTACCATTGTTCTTAATATAAATGCTTTTTGCTTTATATCAAGATTTCTTTTTTAATTTGGCAATTTCTTCAGGCACAACAAGCCATTCGTTGAGGTGTTTGCTTAATTCTTTTGCTGCATTCAAAAGAATTGTGGCTTCTTTGCCCTTTTTCTTTTTACTTTCCGCATAGACATCGAGAACGTAGTCTGCGGTGATTTTTTGCTTTGCTTTCCCCGTCATATCGAATATTATATACCACTTAAGCGGTAAATCAATTTGAAGCTTTTGCTCTCAACAATTTAATATTCTTAACGTATTCTTTGACAAGATTATTAAGCTCAGGTGAAGAGAAAAGCTTGTGCTCCAATTGTTCGATGCTGGATATATTGTCGCTCTCTGCGGCAATGGTTATGTCTTTTAAAATATCTAAAATTTTCTCTTTTGCTTGCTTTGTGGTCATATGTCCGAATCCAGTGATATTCATTTTCATTTCTTCACCTTCACCGGGTGCATAGCTTGTAGTGCCTACATAATCACTAATGGGTGGGGCATAATCATATGGTTGCTGCATGCGCTCAGTATTTCCTGCATAACTCTCAGGAATCCATTGATCAATAGGTGGTTGCCAGCCGAACTTCACCTATTATTTATTCTATATCATCTCAATATTGAAGGTAATTGTGATTCGCTTCTTATCTGAAGAATTTGGTTTAACGAAGTGATTTAAATAGGAAGGAAAAATAATAAGATCACCCTGTTTAATTTTTTGCGGTGTATAGTACTCCATAAAACAGGAATGCTCTAATAGCTTGCCGTCGAGTTTATTGGATAAGCTTGGACGATAAGCTTTTGTGGCTTGGGCTAATAAGATATTGGGATTTATAAATGTTGTTGCATTGTGGACCTCTTCATCAAATACTGCATAGTGTACAACAGAGAAATCACATGGTAAATGTGAATGAAATTCTTGAAAATGGCTTTTCGAGAAAACATTGTACCAGGGATCATGAATATTATATTGACCAGGTTTTAATCTGTATTCTGTTAAAAAAGAGACAACATAATTTGAGTATATGGAATGCAGATATTTGGAATCTAAAATCATGTCTGGGTTATTGCTCTGATAGCTACTGTGTAGTACGCACTCCCAGCCTGGTGGTATAGCTACAGGGGCTTGATCGACATTTTTTTCTATTCTACCAAGACACTTGTCAATGATTTGAGGTGTTTCTTCAACATATGCTTTCCAGTAAAAAGGAGAAAACATTAAATTAAACTCACCCATAATGTAATATTAAACTAACTATGGCGTAAATCTAGGCTCTTTTCGGAATATTTGGAATGTCACCATGACTATATTTTGGTTGTATTCCATATTTTTCGAGAATTAGTTCATCAACAACCCTAACTTCTTCATAAACCCCACCTTCCAAGGGCCATCCTCGACCATTAATAAATGCAGAAACGTTAATTACATTTTTCCCTACAGCATCATCTTTGTCTGTCCACACTATAGTACCATTTTTATAGTACGGTAAATATCTGAACCGCACACTGGATGCTGTGTGCCCGATATCCCCGTGCGTGGCTTGGGTAATGTCGCAGAACCACTGGCCATGAATATCCTCACCAGACATTGCACCCATAAATCCATGGCGAACAAGAGGCCCCACACCATCACTATATCCCTTTCGTGTCCAGTCATAACTACCGTAAGTTATCTTTGGATTGGGAAGCATATTATTTGAATATGCTCTCCGGCCAATCCTTATCACACTTTATTTCCATGTTAATGGCTATTCTGTATTCATTAGAACTGCAGTAGTTTCTATCATGCTTTAAGTAATTAGGCATTATAATAAGATCGTTGTTTCTAGGTTTGTAGCAAAAAACATCATGTGGATTGGCTATATCAGCATCTGGCCAGTAAAAACTAATAGAACCATCTTCATAAGATGGTGTTGTTGGGATGTTTGCATAATAAACGCTATTAATTGTTGAAGTCTTTTTATGGCTGTGTATAGATCTAAAATCGGTGCTTGTATCGTCTGTGACCACGCCCCAGCATTGTGTAGAGTTTTCCGGTAGTATCGTAAACGGTCCAAACAACTGTTGCGCCTGGTAGACAAAATCTTCATATAGATGCAGCAAGTCGTAATTTGGAGTATCCATTAACGGAAAATTGCTTTCTTTATTTTCAAAATCAATGGTTTTGTATTGATTAATGATATGATCAATCACATCTTTTTTTATCGATATATCATATCTGCTCGAACAAATATAAAGTGGTAATTTATCTTTCATGTATTGCCTTTTAGTATAATTATAATATAATATTTCAATATGGCAACAAAGCGTAAGAAAACTAAGACACCGCAACCCTATGCAACATCACCATCGGCAGTAGAAAAGGTTCGTGAGATCAAGGATAAGATAGAAAAAATTCTAGTAGAAAATCGAATGGCGCTTGCACCAATTGTAACTATATCTGGTGATAAGGTAGTCAGTAGAATTGATGTTATAAGCTTGGATGATAAGCCTACTGTGGGTTAATTCTGCTTGTAATGGGTAGTCCTAAGCCAGGTCTGCGATCATATTTAAGATGCTTGAGACTGCCGTTTGCATCAACATAGTGCAAGAACACTTGCACTTGGTATGATCCTTCCTCAGCAACAAACGGCTCTCTCCAATGCTCTATGTCTATGCCTCTATAAACAACCATATCACCAGGTAAACACCGTGGTTGCTCTATCTGCCCCGCAGGAGATTTTACATACATGCTCCAATTATAATCAGGTGTTTGTGTAATATATTTTGCCCCAACGCACAGTGTTGCGCTAATTTCACATTCTTGTCTATCTGTGTGTATCTCCAGACTGTCACCTGGATTATAGACTCGATAAAAAGAATATGTGGGAAACAGAGTTAAATTTGTCACTGACTCTATCTTGGGATGAAGAGCCCACAGAATACTTTCCATGAGACTGTCGCTATAAACTGCGTGTGTCTTCTCTCTATTTTCAATATTTTCTGGAGCGAACTCTACCTGTTTCTTGAGTAGAGCATACTTTGTTGCTATAGTGCAAGTTTCTTCTGAAAGAGCCTTCTTGACTACACAATATTTATTTTCTAAAAAAGACATCATCCTTCCAGCATGATACCTGGTGTTTTAATGCGGTCAAATAATTCTAAGTCTGCTTTAAACTTGTCCGTTATAATATCCTCGTGCGCTTTTGTGAGAGTGATTGATTGCAGAAGAGTAGATTGCTCTTTTTGGGGTGGCTTACTCAATTCCAAATCAGCAATTAACTCGCTTATGTGGTTTGGATATTGATAAAACTTAATATCTTTAAAATTATTATCCAAAAATATTGCTTGTGGTATTAGCTGCTTGTTATTGTATAGGAATATCTCTGTTTGAGGGGTATTTTCAAGCTGCAACACAGCATCATCCACACACTTGGTGATATCAAACCCCTCGTCGTATGTATGCAGCTGTGGTGTGTATCTGTTTATAAAACTAACAAACCGCTGCACAGGGTGTCGTATTAATGCATGCACTGTGCCTTTGTTTTCTTCTGTTGCAAGTGGGATGAACCTATGCGGTGATTGTCTCTTGTTAAAAGGATGCCAAATATTAGTCCCTTCAACATTATAATATTCAAGTTCTGGTCTTATAATATCAAAGTGGCCACCCGGTGGTGTACCTTTGACTAATTTCTTGCCAGTCTGTTTCTCTATGGCTTTGAAATTATCTCTGTCTTCAGCCGGCTTGTTGTAATCCATGAGATTGCCACGGTAGAACGATTTCAAGATGGCTTCACCGATAGCTGTGTTGAGGCCATTACGATCAATGCGGACGTACGACTTATTTGTGGGCAATTGCCAATATGTAATCACTCTTTATTTATATTTTACATTGGTTTTAATCAATGCTTGTTTTATCATAAATGTGTATTATAATATTAACATGAGTACTGAGATTACCCCGTTATTTGGCTGCGCAATATATCATACTAATATTGAATCAGAGTTGAATATGGCAGAATTAGTGGCAATGATGAATGAGTCAGATATCAATCAAAAAGAAAAATTAGAGATTAATACTGGTAACAGGCATACAGTAGAGCAATATTTCTTAAAGAGATATGAAGAGAGTGTGTTGGCAAAGACCATCAAAAAGCATCTTAACATTTATTTTCATAATATTTTGATGGCCTCTGATGACATCGAGATCTATATTACTCAATCATGGTTAAATAGAAACGATCCAGGTGATTTTCATCATGGTCATACACATCCAAATTCTTTTGTAAGTGGCACATTCTACTATCAAGCTGACAACAGGACTGGTCAATTTGTGTGTTCAGATAATAGATACACTCCTTTAGAATATGAAAAAAAGGACTATAATATATTCAATTCAAATGCATGGAAGTTTACACCTAAACCCTATGAGTTATACCTGTTTCCCTCACATGTTGTTCATAAGGTTGAGCCAAATGAATCAAATATTACAAGAATATCTCTTGCGTTCAATACATACTTGCGCGGCATAATTAATCGCCACCCTACCACTGGATTGATTTTAAAATAGTTATTAACTAACACCACCGTTGCGATCACCAGCCACGTTTATGGGATCGCAAGCGGAACTTCTCTCACCGGGATTACCTGCAAACCAAGGGTTGATACTGGCTGGATCAAAGGTATACGTCCAACCGTTTCTATAAATTGCAGGTGCAACTGCGCTAGGACAATATGAGGCACAGCCGCCTAATTTGCCTAGACCACCTCCGAATCCAGAACCACCAGATCCACCACCACCACTAAAGAGTGAGCCCGGGCCAGATCCTTCTGAAGGTCCACCAGAAGGAAACCCGCCACCACCACCACCATTGCCCCGGGGGCCGCCTCGATCGGCTCCATTGCCACCACCACCACCAATGATTCCAGCATTAACCAAGGTAAGATTGTAACCCAAGCTTATTGCTGCACCAGGTGCATTGCCATTGGCACCACCACCTTGACCCAGAATTAAACCATCTGTCGCTCCTTCAGTTTGGCCAGCTGTTGTCGGTACATTTAACACAATTTCTGATCCTGCGTCCCAAGTACCAGTGGTAAGGGCATATCCTATGCTACGATTTGACCCTACATTTCCGGCTTGCGTAAATACAACTCTAACAGGCCCAGTAACACCAGGGAATGCAGCAGTAAAAATATCCTTCAAATTAACTGATGTGAGCCAATTGCCTGAAGAACCAAAATTTACTCTGAATTCGCCTTCTCCTATTAATCCGCCGAGCATATAATTAATTTATGCTTAAGTGTACTTATATCCAAAGGAAATGCAAACATTTGTTGGCGCTGTAGGACCTGGAACAGTCATAGTCACAAGTGTACCACCAGTTATGATGGTACCGGCGGTGGTAGGTACATTAAGCACAATGCTCCCTAAGCCGTTTATAGAAGTTGTCAGCTGTATGGTGTGTGTAGTTCTAAACAGTGGAATACCTGTGCCAACATTAATACGCGGTGCGGCAAAGGAAGCCATGTTCCTCAGCACGCCATCGAGTGCCGACATAACAATACCACCGGCAACTATATCACCACCGGGTCCAGTGTTAACATCGCCACTGATGCCCACACCACCTGTGACAACCAATGCACCTGTTGTATATCCTGAAGATACTATGCCTGATTGCAGGTTGACTGCACCAGCAGTTACTGTGAGACCAGCTTGCAGTGTGGCAACACCTGTAGTAACAGTTAAGCCTGCAGAAGAACTGATTCCATTAAAACTGGATCCTGCACCAATGGCAGTAATACTACCGGCAACACTGAGATTACCGGCAGCAATTGTAACGTTATTGTTGAATGTGGCACCATTGACATTTAAGCCATACAAACTAGTGCCGCTGGTTAGTGCATTTTTGAGATTCAAAGGGCTAATGCTCTGTACAGGGCTTGTGCCAGCTTGGATTTCAGCAAGGCTGGCAAAATTAACGGAAATTGTAGCTACGGCCATATACGTTATTTATGCCAGTCTGTTATAATTCTGTATTACATTTTAATTTTTTTAAGCTGAATTCCGTAGAATTTAAAGATATCCATGGCTCCATAATCGCGTTTATAATCATCAAGATAGCAAACCATGGGGATACCCCAGCAGCCTATTAGACGGGCACAATCTGAACATGGCAATAAAGTGCATGCAACAAGTCTAGCTTCACCTCTGCCAAACAAACTTAGTAGATTCTGCTCTGCATGAATCATGTAAGGTCTTCTTTTGTCTCTGTTCTTCCAGAAATTAGTATTGACAACTTTACCGCTGGCCAATCCATTGTATGCAACACCAAGTACTCGATTACTATAGTCAAGTGCGCATGCACCTACTTTAATGTAGGGATCTTCACTTCTCTTTGAAGCTTCCACTGCAAGTGCTAACGCGTGTTGCTCCCAGCTTCTTCTACTCATGCTGCAAGCACTTTATAACATCTTCTTCTAGATATGGCACACCAATGGTTTGCCATTCGCCATTTAAATTGGTGTAATCTTCAGGTTTTTCACGAGAATACCAAAAAATCTTTAAACGCAGAGGCTCTAATCCAGTCATAAGCTTGTACAGGTATGCATACATGCTAAGCTGCAGGGAATAACTAAAATATTCTGAACAAGGAAATTTTGATACTGGTCCTAGTAGCTGGTCATTGAATGGGGAGTGGTATCGAAGTTTTTTATTAGTCTTAAAATCATACACATTAAACGTTTTCTTATCTGCATTATGCATGATCACATCTGACATTCCTGCAATACCAAATTTGCGATTGTATACAAGTTTCTCAAAAAAAGTATTTTTCTTGTCGAGCTTTATATCAAGCTCTTTGAATTTGTTTAATATGGTTGCATATTCTTTATCGGAATTTTTTCCTGTTGTATGATACAGTTCAAGAATTTTATGCACACGTGTGCCAAACACTTTGCTCTTCTCCCTCTTCTCTTCCCACATTTCAAGAATACACTCAACAGATATTCCCTCACGCTGTGCAATTCTCTTGGCCATCGTCTGTTCATCAAAATGAGGTTTAAATCTATCCAGAAACCTGGTTACACTGGTATATTTAAAATTATCATCTGGGTCCGTATATGTATGAGACGGACTATCAAAGATAGGCACTTTATCCTTAGGCATTATTACGTAATTATAACGGAAAAAAATAAAAAGTCAAGGCTTTGTGAACACACATGTAATGGTTTTTGGCATTTCCGTCACATGCACAAGCTTGTATCTTCGCTTCTCCATACCAGTTACAAGCTGACTGAACCACTCATGATCAATATTAACAAGAATACTGTGCCGTCTACTGTCTTCGTAGACGTGTGAGCTGAATTCTTCGCAGAAGAATTTCCCAACTGACTGAGTGTATTTCACTCAAATATTTATTCTCGCTACTCGTCGTCTTCTAAATCTTCACAGTCAAAAGGGTTTTCGGCATTAAAGGTGATACCATCTTGGGTGCAAGACCTCCAGAGTGACTTGGAGATAAAAGCAAACTGCTCGGGTGTCAAATAAAGTATGCCAGATTCTTTTTCATCAACAACCATCTTCACGTGATACGACCCACTTCCTGACTGATCTGTAACTATCAGGGAAATACTATTCATCGAACGAGAGATTGTTGCATGATGTGTCGATTATTTATTTGCTCTGATGATAGTATCTGGTATTAAGATTCAAAGAGGAAGCCTTTTTCCAGGTTAAAGACTTCATTGCCCTTACTATCTTTGATGGTGGCAATAATTTCACGAAATTCATTATATTTAGAAAGAGCCTCTTTATGGGCAAGCCATGTATCTTCCGCTTTAATTTTTACGGTACGGGTTCTATCAGCGTTATGAACACTTTTTATTACTACTGTGAACGTTTCCATTTATCTATAATAATTGATAGTTGTGCTAAGTCAAGATATTTTTTTTAAGTCGACAAAGAAAAATAATAATTTGATTTGATTGTACTTATCATGTATACTCATATAAGTGAAGAATGTCTTAATTATCAATGGTGCTATTGGCGGCCGCACCGGTAATACTTCCATGCTGCTTAAGAAGATCAAGAAGACTATTCTCAAGCAACATGATAGCGTGAGGGTGAGGATCATACAATTGTATCCTACGTTTTGTTGGAATAGTGTTAAGCGCAACATTAAGAAGGCAGATTGTTTGATATTTTCAACTGGAACTTATTGGGATAGTTGGGGCTCACCAATGCAACAGCTTTTTGAAAAAATGACAATTCTTGAAGGGTCAGATTATCTTCTGGGGAAACCAGCATGTGCAATTGTAACAATGCACTCTGTGGGTGGTAAAGAAGTGTGTTCTAGGATTCTGGGTAATCTTGTTAGCCTTGGTTGCATGATACCTCCATTTGCAGGTTTTGCATATTCATATGCAGATCACGTTGCACACAAATCTAGAACATCAAGCAAAAGATTGCTAGATGATGTTTGGCATATTGAAGATCTTGAAACACTTCTACATAATTTAATTAAAGCAGCAGGTATTGAATCCAAGCCGGAGTATCGTGTGTGGAACTTCCTAAATACTACGGTGTTCGATCCAACAACTGTTTGGCTTAAATGAAGATAAATTTCAGTAGACAATCATTAAGATGGCTGGGTAAAAATAGATTATCCTCAAAATCCATGGATACAATTATTCATAAACTTTGCAAGAAAGAGGGACGCACCAGAGTCAAGAGACTGCGTGTTCATATTATGCCAAGAGCCATAGACAGCAATTATGATTACTACACGAACACTCTCAATGTTGCGGTGCAATCAAAAAGCTCTGATCCAAGATATCTGAAGATCAAGAGAATGTTGCGCAATTTGTTGCATGAACTTCGTCACTTCATTCAATTTCGAATACAGAACAAACCTTTTGCACTCACCTACACTTACCGTGATGCAGCATTAAACAACTCTCGCTACTGGAATGATCCAGATGAAATAGATGCACGCAAATACGAGAGACAGAAGTTAAATTCAACCTATAAAGCTATCAAGCGGCTGGAGTAACAGGGGGTACTTCGGGTGATGGCGCTGCAGCACCAGGTGCGGCCTCAGGTCCAGGAGCTGGAGCAGGTGCTTCACCGCCTGCCGCTGGTGCAGGTCCAAAGGCTGGAGGTGTTCCTGCAGGTGCCCCTCCACCGCCGCCGCCGGCAGTTAATTCACCACCTGCAGCTGGTGCAGCAGCTTGCATGTTGTCTCTCCAATTAGGGCCACCTGATTTAATTTGCTCTAGCTCCCACAAGAAGCCTATATCCTTGCGCATGAATTCCCTGTTAGCAAGCACCTCAATATCGCTCCAACCCATATATTTTTTCAATGCATAGGTCTTGCTGACTGCATCAGATTGTGTGATGTTGTTGAAAGATGTTGTCTTTAGCTCCTGTTTCTGTGCTTCACGCATTTCAAAGAAATTAACAGGCACATTGAATTCAATGTCAATATTATTTTCCTTTAGATCAAGCTTGTCCCATATCTGTCGAAGCTTGAGATGGGTAATGAAGCCATTCTTAAGTCCTTCGGAGAATTGTTGCTGCATGCGAACAATGAATTTTGCAAATTTTAGTTCTTCACGGAGAATGTTCATATCATCCTTGTACCCATCATCAGAATTAAGACGCGACACAGGAACCTTCAAACTCTTATAAAGCTTCTTTAAGAAATATTCTAGATCTTCTAATTTTCCAAGATTTTCACCTCCAGCGAGTCTATCAATCTTTGTTCCTTCACTACCGGCTCTTTTTGCAAACCAGAAATTATCAAGAATGCTTTGAGGGTTAAATTTCTTAACAGCGCTACTACCTTGAGTATTGTCATATGTTTTTGAAGACCAATACTGGTTCATTAGTTTCTTGAGATACGCCTCAGCCTTGGGTGGGGGCATATTGCCTACGTCCACGTTAAATACGAGTCTCTCTGGTGCTCGAGCTAATCTGTATATAACAATAGCATCTTCAATTAAACTCAATTGTCTGTATGCACGACGAGCATTCTCAATGAAGGGCAATCTGATTGTCTTGTTTTCGTTCCATATACCAGAGTTAATATATGTAACTTGGTTTTTATCCAAGGGTACCAGTTCATAGTCCAGTATCTTCGATGGGTTCGTCTTATCGAATACAGGTTTACGTAATAAGAAGCCTTTAACCATCATGTTCTGTACATTGCCAAAAATAGGATCAATAAATTCTGTTGGAATAGTAACTACACCAAGAATACCCTCTTCTTCATATTGCTTATGAACAATGTGTTCAAAATACACTTCACCATCAGTTAACAAACTTCTGAAGTAATCCCACCCTCTGTTCTGCAGATCAAAGTAGTTAACATATTTTTGAAATTCTTTCTCCAGAGTCTCTTGATCGTCAATCTCCAGATCCACATCTGGTGTTCTGAGATAGACTACCTTGCCATTTTTATCTTTGTTGATTGCTTCATCACAAATTTCATCAATAGCATCTGCAACTTCAGAGAAAGCAGCCATGACTCTGTAATCACGTAAACGGGTGATCTTATCATGTTGTATGTTTGCATACATGTATTGTGTGAAATTGTTGTCCAAACCCACAATACCAGCAGGATCAATACTATTGAAATCTGTATTGGAGCTAATACTTTGACGAGACAGTGCTTCAGTTCGCTTGCTTCCTGTATCTTGGAAGACTTTATATTTGGGATTAAGCTTGTTGAGAGTATCTATGACAGTGTAGCTCTGATATGGTAACTTGGAGTTAACATAATTCATTAAAGAACGACCAACTGTATTACCACGTCCTGTATCAGCATTATCAGCCATATCAGTTATTTATGAGAAAAAACTAAGGTTCAATTGAAAATAATGCGGTAAACATAGTTGATTTTTTATAAAATTCGATTATAATAAATTGTGGTTGATAAAGACGGTTCCTTATAAACATGGATAATAGGAGGAAAGGAATTTTGCTCGAAGGGTTTTTTTACTTGATACTTGGTTTTTTCACTGTATAATGCTTTATATATGATTCTAGAAAATATCTCTTGTTATGACGGAACCCTTTTGCATCATCGCTTTGCTTACAAATACTTTCGTAAGAAATGCTTGCCCATTGGCAACATAATTGCTTTCAGAGCTCCTGCCAAAGTGGAGACAGAAGGTCTCATTGATCAGGAAGATGCATTGAGTCAAGACTTCATCTACAGTGAAGATATGATTCATTTTCTATATGAAATTCCTTTAATCACAGAAGCATTTGGCGCCATTTGCTTTCAGAGGCTGTTCAATACCAATATAGCAAATATTCTCAGCTCCAAGTATCTCAAAGCACCCATTGAGGTGGATGGTGACGATCTCATGGTGCATAAGGAATTTACTCAAGGTGGTATCACACAACAAAAGGGCAAGTGCAGTGTGAGTATTGTACATGTCAAGGACAATGCTGCGCTGGGTCATACTGGCATCAACATTCAGGCTGGCAAGAAAGCCCCTGCATTTGCTTTTAGTACACAACTGTCAGTTCCTGATGTGCACAACTTCATGAGTGATGTCATCAATTCCTTCTACCAAATTAATGATGATATCTTCATTGCCACAACAAAGATCATTAGTCATTGAACATATTTGATATCATCAATGGTGTGGCTTTTGACAAGAAGGCCAATCTTCTGGGTCAAACGGAAGATGAGAAGGCATATGCACCATATCTTGTGAACAGATGGCTGTCCATGCTTGATGGTTCTGCAGCCAGAATCGTCAATGAGACGTTGAATCGATTTGGACAGGTCTTCACACCTGCAGAACAATACAAGTTTCTTGTCAATGTTCTGCCACAGTACAAGCGACAGAGAATCAATTACATCAAGAAACCCAAGACGGATGCTTGATTTCCAAGCATTACCATTATAAGTGTCATTATGAGCAGACCTGCCATTGATCAATTAGCAACCAAGAAGAGTCACATTGATTTGAGTTCGCATTCAAAGAACACTTTCAACAGTGTTTTCATAGGATATGATTTATGTGATTTGCTTGATGATGTGATGTTGGTGGAGTTTGTGGATGATGGTGGTTCATCCAACACCATTGTGAGAGGTGGCATTGTTGTTCCAGTGAATGCTGAAACTAATGCATGGCGCATTGGCAAGGTGATCTTGCAAGGAAGCAGTTGCAAGCTTGTGAAGCAAGGTGATCATGTCATGTTTCCTAACAACATGGGGGTGCCCATTTCTAACATTGAAGTGGTTGGACATGGAACAGTTCGATATGGCATCTTTTTGAATGAACAAAGAATATTCGGGGTGGTGAAGCCCCGGGAGCATAATGATAGTATCCCTGACCAGCCTAAAGCCAATACTTCAAAACGCCGCTTGTGAGATCAAGTTCCCACGCCGCAGACCGGTGTTGGGGCGTCCTGCATTCAGAAGAATGTTGTGCACAAATTCCAACACTATTCTCAACAGCATCGATGGTAGAATCACATTAAACTACAGACCATCCAAAGGCACCCCCAAATATGACCCCAACCAAAAAAATCTTGCCATAGTGTGGGACATTCTTATGCAAGATTATCGCTGTGTGAATTGCAATAGCTGTGAATTGATAACCACCATACCTGCAGGTGAAGCATTCTGGAAATATTTCAAAGACAATCTAATGAAGCTCTCGTCTTCACAGAAAACCATGTTCATGGATTCATAATGAAAGCTGAAAGACTAGAAAAAGAGATCAATCACTTTCTTCAACAGAAGATCTCCATCAACATCAACAACAAAACTGTGAAGACAGGTAAGCTAATTCTTTTTTGCATCAAAGACTTTTACCTGGTGTTCACTCTCAGCATTGCTCATTCCAAGAAAATATTTGAAATTCCCTACCCTTATAATTTCACAATCAAGGACAAAGGGATTACCCTGGACTATACATTGAAATCCTTTTCATCAAACATGCAAAGCATAGATAGCTATGTGAAGCTCTTGACACCCAAGAAACCCAACAAGTATTTTAATTCATATGCTGAAATTATTACAGTAGAAGATGGGGCTTGAGAAAGTAAATAGATTATGGGAATTAATTGCGAGGTAAAGCTAGAGAAGAGCAAAGCTTCAAATAAGCTTTATTTTGACAAAAAGCTCAAGCAGTTTTCAAACGAATTCAAGCGAAGTGGTGTCATTGAGGTCCTCAAGCTTCACCGATACTACATGAAACCCTCCAAACGAAAGAGACTTTCTAGGGAAATATCTGCCGCAAAGTGGAAGTATTATTGATCGTCCGGATACCTCTTTATACATAAATAAAGAGTGAAGCAGTATAGCTATTATTTCGAAGTTAAGGATCTCGTCCTTCAATTTCTTGCTGCTTTTGATAATGTAGTAATTAAAAGATACGATAAAAATCGTAATCCACTTACAACACAACAAGTAAGATATGTTTATGCACCAAAACAACGTGTTCTCTTTGATCTTGTTAACCCAGCGCAAAATGTAACTCTTCCTTGTATCAGCATTACTATTAATAGTATCTCCCGCGATAATAATCGTGTTTTCAATAAAAATGCTGGCTTCTATGCCCATGGTACTCCAACTGAACGCGCCCCCGGTGGTCAATCATACTACTATAAAGCCCCTGTTCCAGTTAACATCGATATTTCCATGAGCATTATTGCTCGATATCAATCTGACATGGATCAAATTCTCAGTAATTTCGTACCTTTTAATAATCCCTACATTATTCTTAGCTGGACTATACCCAAAGAATTTAATCTTCCATACACTCAAGAAATCAGGACTGAAGTTGCCTGGAGTGGTAATATTAATCTCGAATACCCAACAGACATAAACGGACAACAAAAAGCTCAAATTATTGCAAACACAGGCTTTACTATCAAAGGCTTCTTATTCCCGGATCCTCAAGATCCTGTTAATAATATATTCCGCATTGATGTGAGCATGACAGCTGTGAGTGCTGGTACACCGCTCGAATATGGTGCATATAATACTTTAAAATCCCAGGTTATTACAGATCAAGACTCACTCTCAGCTTTCTATAATACAGATACATTCTCTGTTTCAGGTCGACCCGTCATAACCGGTGTGCAGTTGTACACCACACCAGCAAATCCCTACAACGCACCTAATGAGTAAAATTATTCCATCCTTTACAATACCTGTGAGTACCAACGATGTAACAATCGTTTTGGAGGGCAACATGTTCAAATACCAAACGGCCAACGGACTCTACTTAAGTTCCAATAAATTTAATGGAAATGAAAAGCTATTCAACCTGTACAGCAATACAAGAAGTGTAAGTGCGGCAAACCCACCCTTTAGTGCCTACCCTGTGGATTATTTCAATGTACATACAAACAATACATTGAGCTTCAGATTGTCCGCCTTTAGCTATCCGCAGCGGCTTGATATAATATATGCAAACCCAGCAGGCTACAAGTTGGCATCCTCTGGTAAACGTTTCTCATGTATTCAAATTGCTGAAAGCTTAGTACCACCAGCACCTGGGAATAATCAGATAGTACTCCTGGCCACTCTTCATTAGTAGTTGATTTTAATAATAACCATATAAATTAACGTATATGGACGAAAATAAGCTTCTCGAGGTTAAAACGAAAATTGAACAACTGCTCACTGAATATCAGGCAGCACTTGTCCCAGTAACGCTTATTAGTGGGGACAGGGTTATGAGCCGTGTGGATATCGTTTCGACTGATGCATTAAAGAAGACCGATAATAAAGCCTAATTGCTTGTTTATTCCGTAGAGCATAGAACTAAATAATCCTATGCCATTTCGGTCGTTTAATGACTTTAGTCCAATTGAACCTATACCAACAGACTATCTTGTTGGATTCAGGCCGCTAGTTGGTGAATTTAAGGTAAATTTCTACACAATCTCCAAGATCATATCTGGTGGGTTGACGACAACCCCAAACAATCTATATGTTACCATAAGCGGCAATGATTTTGAGTTTCGTGGACTTGGTGAAAATGAACCATTCAGAACAATCAAAAGAGGGTGTCAAGTTGCAGCTGCAAACCCATTAAACAAATATACTATTTTTGTACGCTCTGGCGATTATTACGAACAGAATCCTATCTATGTCCCACCCAATTGTTCCATTATTGGGGACAATTTAAGACGAGTTAATGTTTATCCTGTTAATCCAGCATATGATATCTTTTGGGTAACAAATGGTGATTACTTGTGGGGCATGACTTTTAGAGGGCACCGATCTCCTGGTGCTGCTGTAGCATTTCCAAACACAGACCCTCTGCAACCACAATACAATATTGCTTTCAATTATCCGAGCTTGTCCAGTACACCACCCACAAACAAAAATATACCCACCAGTCCGCTTTATATTAGAACTAGCCCTTATATTCAAGGTTGTAGCTCCATCACACAATCATCTCCTGCAGGGGCAGAAAACGCTGGTGCAGGTTGCAGAATAGATGGAAACCTTGTGGGTGGTTATATCAGAAGCATGGTAATGGATTCTTATACACAATTTAATGAAGGTGGAGTTGGTATACACATTACCAACAATGGTTATGCGCAATTGGTCAGTATCTTCACAATTGCCGCTACCTATGGTGTGCTTTGTACTGACGGTGGTAGTTGTGATGTGAATACATCCAATTGTTCTTTTGGAAATTATGGCCTGGCAGCTTTTGGTAAATCTCCTGTTGCAGCTCTCACTGGTACTCTGACAACCAATCTTTCCGGTGGTGAGGGTGTTATTACAGTAAACAATGTTTCTCCTGCTTTGTTAGCAACAACACCCTCACTGGGAATGCTGTTTGAAATACAGGGAGACAGTTCAAGCACACAATACATAGTTTCTTCTGCTGCTCGTGTTGGAACAAATACATTTGATGTTTATATTGAACCACCCACAACAATTGGTGCACAAAATTTCTATGGTAGAAAAGTTTATTTTTATATTAGAAGCAGCATTCTTGCCAGTGCAATTACATTTGAATACGTTGGCACTGGTACAACACTTGTTTCTGCTTTGCCCATTCTTGGCGGGCAAACCAACCCAGACAATGAAGTGGTATCAAGTGGTGGAGGTGCTGTATTCTTTACCGCTACAAATCAGAGTGGCGATTTTAGAGTGGGTACTGAATTCACTATCAAACAAGCAACTGGAACTATTGAAGGTCAGACTTTCCAGAGATCCATCTTTTCACTGGTTACACCCTTCGTACTAGCTATTGAATGAATAAATAAAATATGGCAACAGTACCTCTTAATTTTTTCAGAAGCCTTGTAACCCCTTTATCTACAATAGGGACAGTACCCAGTCTATACACTGCACCATCACAGCGTGCTGCTATTATTCTGACCGCTCAAACCACAAATATTACTGATAGCTATCAAACAGTAACAGCTTCAATATCAAGCACAACTTATAGTTCGTTAACCTTCTTGGTCAGCGGATTTGCCATACCACCTTACGATGCTGCAAACATCATTCTTGGAAAAATTGTATTAACTGAGGGTGATAAGCTTATTGTGTATTGCAGTCGGAATGATAGTGTTCACTTGACTCTTTCTATTCTTGAAACTATCAATACACCCGCATAATGAACACAACACGCCCGAGTTTTATAAGCCAACGGGTGATGGTAAATCCACCGTTAAGCGCCGACACACTTAGATACCAGTATCTAAACTTACAAAACGCAGAACCTAATTTCGGAGTACCTGCACCTGCAGCTTCTAGCGCTTTCAATACTTTTGTTTTAGCAACAAATTCCATTGGTGAGCGATTCATTTTAAAAACCACTCTATGGGATAGTTCATATACTACCCTGCAAGCAAACAGTGCTAGTTGGCTCACCATTCAAACAGCTGATACTCGCTATTTAAAATTAACTGGAGGCACAATAGAAGGCGACCTTTTTGTAAAGGGTGGCATATTTGCTACTGGTGGTTTGTCGGCAGTTAGCGCGCAATATTTCATTACAACATTAACTGGCTTAACAGCGCTGAGTGTACAGTCACTTGGATATGAACCTGCTCTGTTTGTTGGATCTTTTGGCGGTAATTTTTACCTTGCAAAATTTAGAGACACAGATTACAACGTTGACGTTCTTTACATCAACGATGCCACAGGCACTGGCAGAGGCAAGATTGGAATCAACACAAGTTACCCAAATACTGAATTAACTGTGAATGGTAGCATCAGTACCAACAGTATTTTCTACACACAAAATTACAATAGCGATCAATTTGCCAGTACATATGTTTCCACAAGAACAACTTCTGCAAATTGGGATACTGTGTACTCCACAGTGAGGTCTCTTTCTAATAGTTGGGAAGAATCTGCTGAAATTTTACCCACAGTAACAAACTATCTTTCCACCAATAATGTTTTAATTAAAAATTTAACTGTTACAACAGGATTAAGTGTCAAGGGTGGGTTGAGTGCAGATAGAATCTTTGGTACACTTCAAAATAATATTGTTGATACATTCACCGGTGATGGTGTAACACAAATCTTCAATCTTACACAGATTGTTGCCAGTGCCAACAATCTTCTTGTGTACATTGGTGGTGTATATCAAGACAAAATAACCTATACCATTGTTGAAGGACCGCCCTCCACAATTACATTCACACAAGCCCCACCTGCACCAGACATGGTTGCAGAGCCCAATATTGAAATTGTATACCTGCAAGCCAATCCTCTGCAAATTGGTACAGTTGCCGATGGAAGCATAACAACACAAAAGATTGCCAACAGATCTGTTACAACAGCGAAACTAGCAGAAAACCTAACAATTTTTGGCAGCTTGTCTGTTGTAGGTACACTCTCTGCTGGCAATTATGTTCTTACTAATTCCTTTATTCCATATCAAACCTTTGATGTGGCACCTGGTCAGACAACATTTAGTCTTCTTTGTGCAGTGGCCTCTCTTAATGATATTAGTGTCTATATTTCCGGAGTTTATCAGAACAAAGGTACTCTTAATTTACCCGATCAGTACACCTTGAGTGTCACTCAAACGCCCCCGGTGGGACTCAATATTGTTGAAGTTATCTATCACAGGCCGTTTCCAGCAGTTTCAATGTATCCTTCGCAAAACAGCGTACTCACTTCTAGTATTGGTAATAATGCAGTCACAACAGAAAAAATCGCAAGCAATGCAGTCAATACTCGAAACATAAGCGCTGGTGCCATAACTGGTGATAAAATTGTAACTGGTGCGGCAATTAATGCCCCTGTATTAATAAATGCAACAGGCACTTTATCTGGTCCAACAATAACCAATCTCACAGGAACAAACACAACAACATTAAGTACACTCAGCGTAATAAACACGTCATCTGATATTACTGTATATGTGGGTAATAGCACACCTGGCAACACTCTATCCAAGGTAGGTATCAACACAAACAACCCCAATAATGAATTAACTGTTGTTGGTAATATTAGCGCAAGTGGCAATATAGTTTCGACATCTCTGTTGGAAACAATTGTAACTAATACCTTTATTTTTAGCTAATACCTTATACATAAATATAAATAAAGAGTGAAGACAGTACTTACTACAACCTCTGCCACATTAGTTTTTATACCAGGTGCTGCGGGTGTCGGCACAGTCAATTTCTCTCAAGTTTATAACGTATATCCGTTCTCTATCAACAGGTTAATGGCAATTATTAACCAAACTAGAAATAAAGTTATTTTTGCCGAAGGCCAACCAAATTTGGGTTGGTCAAATTGGAATCCAAACACAAACATTCTGACCTTGGGTGTAGACACCACAGGGCATGCAGCAACTGACTCCATTCAAGTGGTTTATGATGCACCTACCATGCACATTTCCCCAGCTGAGGAATATTATGATCCAGTCAATAAATCACGCATTTCCGCACCACAATCATTAATTGATACAGATTTTGAATACAGTGTGCAGCCAACCAAATGGGAATCATTATTTCAAACAAACAATAAACCAACAGCGTTTATTATACCTTCCGAACCATATGATACCACACAATCTACACCTGTCATTTCAAATATAGCTGGTGATGGCACGCGAACTGTAACCATTACATTTGGTAGTACCACACCAGCTATTTTCAGACCCGGATTACCCATTTTTCTGCAGGATACATTAAACCCTAATACAAATGGTTGGTTTGTTGTTAACACAACTGGGACCAGTGTTATCACCTTCAACACAGATGAGGGTGCCATCATACCTGCAGGTTCTGTACTTGACACCAACAGAACATTATTATTTCCAGCAACATTCTACACAGGCGCTGGTATTGCTATTGGGGCCAATGCATTTACCTTTGCTGGCAGTGTTGTAACATGCACCACTTCAACTGCACACGGCTTATACCCAGGCAATTTAATTTATGTCACAGGTTCAAATAGTGCCGCAGCAAATGTCTCTGGACCAACGCTCGCAACAACCATCACAGGCAGTCAAGTTATTACTGATGTGTTAAATGCAACACAGTTTAGATTCACAAACCCCAATGGTACTCCTTCTGCTCTCATAACTAATCCTGCAAGTAGAGAAATTTTATATGGCCGTCCATCCGGTTTCTCAATACAGAGACCTTATGATGGAGGCATACAGTTTAGCTGTGGTGTTGGAGGTGCCAATTGTTCCATAGTAAGACAGACACGCAAATATTTTAGATATCAATCTGGCAAAGGAATTCAATTCAGCACAGGATCCATCTTCAGACCATCTTTTCAGATTAATACTGTTGTTGCAGCTACAACAACGCCTGGTGCCATTGTAACAGTTACAACCAAAGTACCTCATGGCTGTCGTCCTGGTACTAGAATTGTAATCACCGGTTCAGATGACAGTGCATTCAACGGCAACTTTATTGTGGAGACTATCCCAAGTGATGTTACTTTTACTTATAGAACAGTATCAGCACCTTCTGTTACCCAGGCACCAGGTTTTCCAATCAACATTTCTCCTGGTGAAAATTATGGTGTGGTGTCGCGCCTAGGAATGTTTGACCAGCAAAACGGAATATTCTTTGAACATGACGGTGTGTATACATACGCAGTAAGACGCAGCAGCACAGCACAGTTAGCCGGTACTGTTACTGTTGCATCAAATAGCAATCAAGTTGATGGCGTAGGTACATTATTTGCAAGACAACTGGAACCTAACGATTGGGTGGTCATCAAGGGTCAGAGCTACAAAGTTCTTAGCATCGAATCCCAAACAAGAATGTTCATTACACCTGATTATAGACCCACGGTGAATGCAACCAACACTATCATATCCAAAACCATTGATACCCGTGTTCGTCAAGATCAATGGAATATTGATCCAATGAATGGCAGAGGCGCCAGTGGTTATAGGTTTGACCCAACCAAAATGCAAATGTTTTACATAGATTACTCTTGGTATGGTGCCGGTTTTATACGCTGGGGATTCAGAGCACAAAATGGAAATGTTTACTATTGCCACAAAATGCTCAACAACAACAACAATCAAGAGGCATACATGCGCTCTGGCAATTTGCCTTCTCGGTATGAACAGTCCAATTATAATCCGTATTCCTTGTTGGCTCTCAACTTGTCCAACACTGAAACGACAAGTTTATCTGTTAGAGACGTTTCAGTGTTTCCAGCGCCCTCAGGAATTGTGGTTGTTAGGGCACCTGGTAATACCAGCAGTGCACCAGTGGAATACATTCGTTACACAGGCGTAAATACTGCCAACAGTACATTGACCAATCTGCTTCGCGGTCAACCTGGAGGCAATCCAACACCACAGACATTTGCATATTCTACAACTGCCCCAACACCAGTAGAATTTGCTGGACAGGTCACTGCAGTTGGTGCTTCAAATATTCCACCCTCTTTTGCATTGTCGCACTGGGGATCAAGCGTTATCATGGATGGTAGATTTGATGATGATTTTAATTTTGTATTTAACACTGGCAACCCCGCTGCTGTCACACTCAACGCTAGCAACGAAACAGTGCTGCTGGCAATTCGGTTGGGACCAAGTGTGGATAACGGGAGAATTGGACTGCTAGGGGTTCGCGAAATTATAAATCGAATGTCTCTCCGTCTGAGAAGCATAGATGCCATTGCAAGCGGCACCGTTAGAGTCTCCTGTTTTCTCAACGGTCGGGTAGGTGCTGCGCTAAACTTCACTAACATAGGTGGATCAAGTTTGGCTCAAGTTTACCTAGGAGCAGTTGGCAATTTCCTCACCGGCGGCGAAAATGTGTTTTCATTTTTCTGCGGTACTGGTGTATCACAACAGGATCTTTCTTCTGTAAGAGAGCTTGGTAACAGCATAAATGGTGGTGGCACTAACCAAGCTCTCCCACAAACTTTTAATAATCTTTATCCAGATGGTCCGGACATTTTGTACATCACCGGGCGTGCAGTAACTGGCACCCCAACTATTAATGCTCGTCTCTCTTGGACAGAAGCACAAGCATAATGTATGGCACTCACAACCATACTACAAGGAATGCTGGCAGACAATGCAGTTACAACTGCTTCAATTTCTGCTTACAATGTTCAGTCTCTGAACATATCATCCAGTGCCATTGAAAATCGTCATCTTGTATTGAGCGCTGTAAACGGATACAACATAGGTTCCAACAGCATTGAGACAAGACACATAACAGACTCCAGTGTTCAAACCCGACATGTTGCTACCTCAGCAATTACTCTCAACAAACTCAATGCTGCAGTAGATTTGTACTTCACAAATGTGCAGGTTATCACTAGTAATCAAACCGCACTATTCATTCAACCTGGCTTTGAGCACATATACAATGGTAGAATTTTGCACATTCGAGACACAACCGCTCTTTGTACCATAAACTTCATAACCCCAAAACTACTGCAACCTGGATTTAACATGACAATATTGAATGAATCGTTAAACAATGTGCAACTATATACCGCGACACCAACAGATCTTATTTGTTTTGGCGTCTTCCTGTCAGGATCACAAAACGGTGTTAGGCTTTATTCTTCTTGCACAGCATACAAAGCCGGTGATCAGATATATGCAGTTGGTGCTTTGAGCAAATAGTAGCGTGATTCAAATATCTTCCAATTCAAACAAAGACAACAAATCAATACCAAATTTCTTGTTAAAATAATCTTTGCAACTGTTGATCAATAGATTGTATTGCACTCTATCCAGATTGTGTCTGTTCTGCAATTCCATGAATCGATTGCGCATGCGTTCTATTGCTTCCATGTCTTCACTAGCCCATGCTTCATCAATTTGTGCTAAAATCTTTTCACTCTCTTTGACAGTCCACAGATAGGTTTTGTTCAAAATCTCCAATTGCTCAAGCAATGCATCAACCGTCATCATGGGTATTTGTATATCTTTTTACCTTTTTTAACGGTGTATTTTCTAATTTCTGCATTTACTGGCGACCAAGCAATGCCATCAAAATTAGCATCATACATCTTCTTTTTTATTGGACGTGGTTTATCACCTTTGCCTGCCATAAACATATGATAACTTACCTGCAATAAAAATCAATACTTAATTAATAAGTGACAAGCGTGGTGAGGCTTGTGCCAACTGCATAACATATGCGATTGAATTGTGTTGAAGCGTCCAAATTGGTATAGTTTACATTGGCATTACTTGCCAGATTAAAATATTTTGGATTGCCAGAATACTTTATGTTGTCACCTTGCCATGGTGCAATTTTTAATAAATTGGAAATATGGTCTATTCTGCATGCATAGCCATACAAGCCATCAGCTGAATTGGCAAAAATTTGACCAACAATCTTCCATGCTGACGCAGCAGGGCTATTGGAACTGAGCAGCGCCCACAACATGCTACCACTGTCACCTATGGATGCCGATGCCGGCTCCTGTGTTGTGTTTGTACTGAATATGATGCCATCTGAGTAGTTGATATTATCAATGTTAATAAAACTATAAAACCCTGCAACAGACAACCCACAACTAGTAGTATTCTGGCCCAGTGCTCCCATGCCTGCACCAGTTCTAAACACTGGCGTTGTGTTGTTCAAATTGTTGATTTCTTCTGTTGTGGCAAAAACTGAACCACCTGTATTGTTAAACCCTATGAAATTGCAGGAACCAGAATCCAGCATAACATCCCTGGTTTCACTAGGTTTGATGGCCACAACTGCACTATCAATTACATTGCTGTATCTTTCATCTGTTATCAATGGAGCAGCTCTTTTAACAAATCCTATGGTATACTGTAACGGCCGCTCTTCATAATTAGCAATACTTGGCACTGTGCCTCCAGATATAAACTGCTGATAGGTGGATGTTCGGAACAAAGGAAAACCTGGTTGATACATGGGCATGTCAATTGTATTAGCAGCCCGCGCACAAAGTGTTCTGTTGAGCGTTGTAAAGGTGTACGTCACGTCATTAATGGTACTGTCATATAATATTTCTGCATATTCTCTATTGAAATTATCTGAATATTCATCTCGATATAATACAGTTGCATTAATATTATATGCAGCAGAATATCTTTCTGGTATGTAAGTAAATCTCACCGGTAGATAATTGAGAGTTCGATTGGAAAATCTAGGCGTTATTTCATTTGTACGTCCTGTCACTACAATTGGAGTCATTCTATCACAAACATGTCTGCATGTTAAGCCAACTATTGTACCATCAGTAGTATCACGAAACAAGCCTCCTAATGTACCATACATATTCAAATAACCGCCCAAACTGCAGCCACCAGATAGAGGTCTTGCTGAGACCCGGTTCTTAGAATACGGTTTCAGCGGATCAACATCATATATGTCATAGGCACCTGGTGCACATGAAGCGTATACAATCTTATCTACAACTTGCACATCTGTATAAAATTTTCTTTGATTTACTGTTACTGTCTTTGGAATAACATTAGCTTCAGCTAAATCGTGCAAAATCTTTTTTTGTTTCACATAAAAAACAATGCACCATTTGTCAACAACAGTATTTCTTTTTATCTTTTTACCAAGACATATGCCTGTTATATTGCAAGGATCTATCTCTCTTAATTCATTAAAATGTTTCTTAATTATCATAATATGCGTATATTGTTGTATTTATTTTTTGCAATTCTACTCTTTCAACAGTATTCTCTAATATTGCAGGTGGCACAGTGGTATAATTAGGAGTCACACCCAGGTTTGTTTTCACTGCACACAACAGCCCTGTTGTAGTAGTTGATGCAACAGAGGTTGACCCGTACAAACATCCTTCATAATAAACAATATTTGGATATTGAGCTTGTTTTCTGCAATCAGTAAAGTTAAAGTATATGGCGCTTAATGACATTATTGCTGCTCCCCTATAGTTAAGTTTGTTGTAATATAACCCTTTTGGGCTGGTACATATGCAGAAGGAAACCACCCACTTGCCGTATCTACTGTGGTATCACTTGAAACCATCTCTTCAGTAGCACCATATAAAAATATATTACCCTGTGTTATGCGATTGTTTGTAATATCTCCCAAGAATATGGTTTGATACAGATGGTTATTCTTGAAATAAATGCATGTACTCAACCGCTTCCAACCATCTGCAGCTTCTTGTATGTGAGCCGCAACCACATATCTATCGAACTTATTATTTAAATTTGCATAACCTGTAGTAGCAAACCATCGAGTATTATCAATATATGGCCAATACAAATTAGTTCTTGTTTGATTGTTATATCTGTTAAACCATTGGCACGAAGTTGCTCCTGATCCACGACACTCCAAAAAACCTATTTTGTTGTCAATGATATCAAAGAATATATTAACCCCTCTTGCATCAGTGTTTGATTCTCCTGTATTCATGGAAAAAATCACATACCTGCCCGCACTCAGTGCTGGTACCCCTGGTTTTGCATAAACAGATGAAATGTAATATCTATCTGATAGTGCTGTGTCTGGTAACCTGCGCTGCAAGTAAACATATCTAGTGTTTGCTGAAGTTGAATCCACTGTAAAGAGTGTACCATCAGGCTCGCCAAATGGTCCCACAGTTTCAAAAATAAATTTTTTAATAGGATTGGTGAAATTCCAATTTCCGAATGATTCGTTTTTAGTTGTTCTTGCAGTAACAAAAAATCGTTTGTAATCTCTATTTAAAATACTCGGAACACTAGTAGTTAGCATGTTTCTATCTGCATTATAAATTGACGATAAATCATATTCAAAAGGTGTATTTGCCAATACTCTAAAAGAGTATTGTTTTATTTTATTCTGCAAATTCAAAAATTCTGTTGTATTTGGATCATACTGTGTATTGCTTCCAGGTATCTCACGGAATGTAAAAGAAGTTTCCGGCAAGTTCGTTAAAATACCATAATCCTGACTCTGCAATTGTGTATTTCGTGTAACACCAAAAGTTGATAGCTTTAAATTTTCCAGAGGTATATCATTTCTATCTCTACCACCATTAATTTGAAAATTAGTTGCAACTGGTCTGGGTATGGCGCTAGTACTTCTCAATATGGTTTGACCAGGTGTATTAGTATATGAAGTTCTAGAACCCATCAAAATAAAAAGATGCACTGGCTCTATAGTATCCAGGAAAAAAGTACCATGAAAAAGACCTGTATTTCTATCTTGCCACCAACTTGTACTCTCCGATCTATACTGAACGTTACGCAGAAAAATTGTTTTAAATTCTATTTGAAACGAAGGCTTAGCTATGAATGCTGCAATTGCTGCAGTAGCAGAAGTTGGAAAACCTAACGTTGCTATTAAACTGCCATAACTATCAATTTCAGAATCTGTTAATGTAAAATCTGTGCCAATACCCAAAGTAAAGGGCATTATCTTCACATTACTTGACCAGTTACTATTGTAAGGTTTAGCTATTCTATTATAAAACATATTTCTCATTAATGCATTATGACCATACATCAATAATTTGAAATTATAGAGATTATTCGTTAAAATACCGTCAGCATAGGAAAATAATTGTGCAGGCGTGAAGCTTGCTCTTATGTAAGTGTGAGTAGCATCTGTGGTTTGTACGGCTGCGCCCGTACAATCAAATACAAAATTATGATGTCGAACATCTGCATTTAAAGTAAAATTAGTAGTTTCAAATCTAGTGAGTACATCTAACTTATTTCTTATATCTCTAGCAAATGGATTAACTGTTGTAGCCTGATCCAGTTCAAAAGAACCTCTGGTAAATGGTAAGCCGTCACCGCCTATAACCCATTTGCCATTAACATAGAAAGGTGGTTGTTTCGGCCACCCATCCCTGTCAGTTGGGGAGCTTCCGCCCATTCCATATGATGTGTAATAAGCAAACTGACTGTTTGCAATGAGCTCACTCTTGGGGCTTGCTGATGCTATCTGCACCCCTGTACTCAATGTGATCACATTGTCTTTGAAATAATTCTGAGCTTTTAATGTGTTGTATGTGGCATCATCTATAAATCCAAATCCCGTGGACATCATTCTACTTTTGTCACCACCACCATAAAATCCTAGTAAATCTGTATCAACACTTATTTGACCAGACTTTACCGCAGTATCCACCATAATAAAACTGCTATTATTATCAATATTTGTACCTATATCAAATGTTGAACCTGCTGGAAATAGCGTATCTCCATCTGCTATAGCTGGTACCAGGACGGGAGCTGGTGGCACAGGATAAGAAGTTGCTTTTTGATAACAGAGAAATTCTGGAAGGATTCCACTACTACCAGCTCGCTCAACTATTATATTAATTTTTGAGGAAACATTTGATGAGCTTAATTGAGCAACTATACCTGGATGATGGCAAATTGCACCTGACAATCTAGAAGTTCCTGCCCCGCTCCAAATAGAACTGTCCCATCTATCACTTGGATTACGATATATGAATGTGGAAGTTGCTAGCCGAGACATTAAATTTAATTTTTGTTGCTGTGTATATGGTGCAGTATCTATGGTAAATGATGTGCCATTGCGTTTAATATCTGTATCTAATTTCACTGTGTCTGTCGTTGCAGTGGTGAGAGTGGTACCTGCAAGGTAATATGCAGTATTAACATCAATACCACCTTGATTATTGGTTTCGTATATGTCTATTGTGGCTGGCTGACTAGCAATGCCGGTGAGTTTTGTTGGATACACAACAGCGCCATTGACAGGTTTATCAGCAAGGCCTTGCAAAGTGTTTGGCAGCTGCAGTGATAATTGAGTCTTATCTCTTTGCTCTATTCTCTTGCTAATACTCTCTACATTTGAAAATTTTAAAGTGTCCCTAAAATGTCCATCCATGTAAACGCTCGATCCATACAACGACAACAATTGCGGTTTTCCACAGCCCATGGGAATATACAATTCCGTAAATAATCTCATATTGGGGTTACTCAGTGCCGGTTTTGTGTATATGTTTGATGACAACAAGCTTGCCACCTTGATCCACTTGGAGCTACCTATACCAACAGGTGCATATACAAAGAAGTTTGCACCAACAGCACCATACCAAGAGAATTCAATAGAATACATGGTTACTTTAGTAAAATCTATATTCAAACCAGACTTACCAGTGCCATCCAGAGGATCAATAAAATTTTTTCTATACACTCGCAATGAAGTCTCTCCCCATGGTGTCTTTCTTTCTACATAAAAATTATTCTCTCCTTCCAGTACAAATTGGTATGTATCAGTTTCATTGCGACATCCCCATGATGCTCTGGAATAAACTGTGCTACCCAAAAAAGCACCAGTACCACTTTGAGTGTTAGTCCTGATGCCCATGGTGAAAGTCATAGATTTACCTGGTTCATATCTAAAAGCACGTTGAGTTTGAAATAATAAAGTAGCATCAAAGGGTGTTGTTTCGGTAAAAGCTTGGCAGTAATCACCAAGAAAATTGTTCCACCATGGTGTAATATATGGTTCAAGCCAGCCTTCAAGAGTTACACATGATTCGTCTTTGTTATGGTAAATTACAGGATGAATATAATTTTCATAAAATGTTGTTAACTGAGGAAATGGTGCTGACAAATTGCCTGGATTCCAGTTGGCATTCAAGTATATATCTCTTCCAGCGAAAATTTGATTACCTCTCAATCTCACGTCTGTAATTAAATACTGCTTGCTGCCCGCAGGCACAGTTTTAGATGTATTCAGAATGGAGCAATAACCATAAGAATTAAAATTTGAATTAGGACGAAATGAAGATTCTCCAAACCATGCATTTGAACCTGTGTTTGGTATTCCATATTGAAATACATTTTCCAGCAAAACACTCCTTCCTTCTGCACGAGGTATTCCCAAGAGTGTTATGGCTACAGGCGATTCACCAGAATTTTCGTCTTGATCTAAATATAATCCATTTAAAAAATTTGGTATGATTGAGATGCTTTTATTAGTACCCTGGACATTAGATTTATAAAATTTAGGTATTCCAGGTATAGCAACTGTTGCACTTACAGAGACAGTGGTGCTCAAGGTTATTGTTCCTCCCAGGTAATAGACGCAGCTGCATCTCCACTTGATCCTCCCTCAAATGTTTCATCTGGGTAGAAAAGTTGCCCAGTCACTGTTAATTGCTCTTGTAATACTGTTCCTGTAGAAAGACCAGCACCAGCTAAAAATTCTCTATTAAAATCAAAAAATGTTGATAAATCAAAATCTGAACCACCTGCAGGCACCGCAAAACTTGCAATAACATTTCCTGTGCCATAGAGAGGCAGTCTGCCTTCATCAACATTATATTGTACTGCAGAAAATATATCACTTGTTTGATATGAGCCCACTATACCACTGTATAATCCAAGTTGAGTATAGCCTGGATCAAGCATAAATTGATCCGGGCCGCGCGTTGTGCGGCTAGCAGATATGGCGCCTGTTGCTAGACCAGTGCAAATTGCAGCTGCCCCATCTCTAATTCTTTGAAAATAATACGCATCTGCTGTTCTTGTGAGTGTACCAGCTATCCCTTGAATATAACCACTTACAAATTGTCCAACGTTTATGTAGTTAGATTCAATTATAGGCACCTTAATTCTAGAAACCTGAGCTGGTATGATTACGTCTGCACTTAAGCTCACACACGTATTTCTATTGAATAGATATTGCAAGCTACCAACACTCGTGTTCCATGCTTCGGAAGCAAGGCTTGTATCTGGAAAAATTGCATTTTTTATTACACGAACGATGCCACTGTCCACGTTAGCAGGTAGATCTATACCAACATTCAATCGCGATGGAAATACAGTTGCCTTGCTACTAACATTCGCTATACCAAATTCGCGCTTCATTCGTAAATTAGTCAATGGGGTTGCACGTGGAATAAAAAGCCTTAAGTTAGCAGATAATGCAGACCATTCAGTGGTAGGTAGAACACCAGCATTTAAAAATGCATAGCTGGTTAGGACCTGTGTACCTGTGTAGACGCCATTGCTTGGCTTTTGAATCTTTACATCTGCAATATAAATCTTGCCACTGGGTACATCAACAGTTCTGTAAGCGTTACTAGCATCAACGTATGTTATTGTGCCATCTACATAAGCACCAAGATAGTAAGAAGTAAAAATTTGATCCGGTAGCCCGGTCAACACAATGTATGGTGATGCAGTTGATGTTTCAAGAAATAAATTTCTATTTGTTGCACTTAGCGATCGTATTTGACTAGGAAATTTTATACCTGTTCCAACAGTTCGAGGAGTAACATTAAATGCAGAGAAAACTTTCACACTACCTTTCTCTGCACCATCAATGTAGTATGAGGCACCATATTTTTCTACTGCTTCTGTGACATCGCTAGCAGAATTATAAACAAAATATGAAACTGGCAAATAAGGATTACCCAATGTGGGCATTGATAGTTGATTGGAGCCGCGTAAATGATGTATTTTTACCCATCTAGCATCACCAACACCCACTGGCACGTAAGCAAGAAACAAAGCGCCAACTGCCCCGTACCAGCTATACTCAACCTTGTACATTGTTGTCTTACTAAAATCTATTGTATGCACACTTGTATCTGTTGTACCAGTATCATCTCCAGGATAATGAACTACATTATTAACTGTCACCACGTCACTGTACAGAACAGGGGAGTCAGTAATACCGTCTAGTTTATCAAAACCAAAATAATCTCTTGGGACTCTGTATTCATAAATTAATGCATTAGTTTGATATGTAAAGATTGTTTTTGTGTCGCCATTGTGTTGGAACTGTATCTTTACAGAACTTAGTGTATCTGATGTTGTATGTAACCGTGGATCATGCAAAGCCGCATGAAAGCATGACAGACTATCCACAACTACCATGTAGGGCGCGCTCAGTATACGTGTAGATGTTGTGGTAC
>Ga0214921_10000879_pt1 | contig 53488 bp, 45 predicted proteins | sample LL1505_MetaG_FD_177992 | JGI IMG/M metagenome (GOLD analysis project Ga0214921, IMG submission 177992) | Freshwater microbial communities from Lake Lanier, Atlanta, Georgia, United States - LL-1505 | ecosystem: Environmental > Aquatic > Freshwater > Lake | place: USA: Georgia | collected... | reverse complement strand
CATCAATATAATTTACTCTTTCACATAATTGTTCATTATTATAATATGATTTATAAATCCCTTCTTTTTTTTCATCAATATAATTTACTTCATCTTTTAATTTTCCATTTTCATAATATGATTTATAAATCCCATTTAGTTTTCCATCAATAAAATTTATTTCTTCATATAATTGTCCATTTTCATAATATCTTTTATAAACTCCTTCTTTTTTTCCATTATGTATAAATACTTCTGATTTTAATTGTGTTTTTTTTGGATCATAATAAGTTCTATCAACACCGCTATAATTATTCTCTTCTGACATTTTAGTATATTTTATTATATTTTATTATATTTTAGTATATTTTAGTATATTAGTTAATAAATAAAAAAAATATCAATTTTTAATCAACTTGTATATCATTAATATAATTTACTTCTTTCCATAATTGCCCATTATAATGATATAATTTAGTAATCCCATTTTTTTGTCCATTAATATAATTTATTTCTTTACATAATTGCTTATTTTCATAATATGAATTATAAATCCCATTTTCGTATCCATTAATATAATTTACTTTTATTTTTAATTGCCCATTATTATAATATGAATTATAAATCCCTTCTTTTTCTCCATCAATATAATTCACTTCATAAGATAATTGCCCATTATCATGATATGAATTATAAATCCCTTCTTTTTTTCCATCAATATAATTTACTTCTGATAATAATTGCCCATTATCATGATATGATTTATAAATCCCATTCATTTTTCCATCAATAAAATTTACTTCTTTCCATAATTGCCCACTATAATTATATGATTTATAAATTCCTTCTCTTTTTCCATCAATATAATTTACTTCATAAGATAATTGTCCATTTAAATGATATGCTTTTAAAATTCCATTCATTTTATCATCAATATAATTTACTTCACTAGATAATTTCCCATTATTATGATATGATTTATAAATCCCATTTTCTTTTCCATCAATATAATTTACTTCTTCCCATAATTGTCTATTATCATGATATGATTTATAAACCCCTTCTTTTTTTCCATTATGTATAAATACTTCTGATTTTAATTGTGTTTTTTCTGGATCATAATAAGTTCTATAAACACCACTATAATTATCAGAAGGTTCTGTCATTTTTAGTATATTTTATTATATTTTAGTATATTAGTTAATAAATAAATAAATAATTCAATTTTTTTAATCAACTTGTATACCATTAATATAATTCATTTCTTCCCGTAATTGTCCATTATATTGATATAATTTATAAATCCCATTTATTTTTCCGAGAGAATTTGTAAGACAAATTCTCACGCTTAAAAAGTATAATTGTTAACAATTATACTTTTTTACCGTCAATATAATTTACTTCTTTATATAATTGTCCATTTGAATGATATGATCTATAAATCCCATTTTCTTTTCCATTAATATAATTTACTTCATGCCATAATTGTCTATTTTCATAATATGATTTATATATCCCATTCATTTTTCCATCAATATAATTTACTTCTACTTTTAATTTCCTATTTCCATAATATGATTTATAAATCCCATTTTTTTTTCCGTCAATATAATTTACTTTTTCTTGTAATTTTCCATTATCATGATATGATTTATAAATACCATTTTCTTTTCCGAGAGAATTTATAAAACAAATTCTCACGCTTAAAAAGTATAATTGTTAACAATTATACTTTTTTACCGTCAATATAATTTACTTCATCCCATAATTGTCCATTAGAATCATATAATTTATAAACCCCATTTATTTTACCATTAATATAATTTACTTCTTTATATAATTGTCCATTTTCATAATATAATTTATAAATCCCATTTTCTTTTCCATTAATATAATTTACTTCTACACATAATTGCCCATTTGAATGATATGATTTATAAATCCCATTTATTTTACCATTAATATAATTTACTTCTGAATATAATTGCCCATTATCCCAATATGATTTATATATCCCATTTTGTTCTCCATCAATATAATTAACTTCTTCATATAATTGTCCATTTTCATGATATGATTTATAAACTCCTTCTCTTTTTTCATTATGTATAAATACTTCTGATTTTAATTGTGTTTTTTCTGGATCATAATAAGTTCTATAAACACCACTATAATTATCAGAAGTTTCTGTCATTTTAATATATTTTAACATATGATCAGTTATATCATCATCAAAATCAACATCAACATAAACACCAATATACTTATTAATATCATAAATTTGTGACATTTTTAGTATATTTTATTATATTTTAGTATATTTTAGTATATTTCAGTATATCAATTAATAAATAAATAATTCAATTTTTTTAATCAACTTGTATACCATTAATATAATTGCCCATTTGAATGATATGATTTATATTCGGAATTTATTAAAGACAAATTCTCACGCTTCCTACCTACAAAGATTCTATGTTCTTAATACTAAAATTATGAATTTATATATGTAGATACAAAAATACGAAAAGAACACTATATAAATATAATTATTTTATATTTATATAATTATTATATAAATATATATATATATATAATGGCAGTAGTTGCAACCCCACAATTATTTAAAGATACATCAGAATTAGATATAGATTCATCAACACGTATAATATCATTCTCAGATATTCATGGTGATATAGATGCACTTATAATTGCATTACGCGATTGTGCAAAAGTTATTCGTTCTAGAAGTAATATTCCTGCACTTGGAAATAATATACGTGATCCAGAATTTGATAGATTATTAAAGTTAAATCTATTAGATCTACAAGAACATCAAGAATTTGATGCAAATGCTCATTTAAATTTTGAGTGGATTGGAGGAACAACTCATGTTGTAATTGTTGGTGATATAATAGATCCAGTTAGAGAAAAAACTATAGATAAAACACCTATACATTCACACGTAGAAATTAAAATACTTAAATTTTTAAATAAGTTGGATGAAATGGCACAAAAATGTTTTGGACGTGTAATAAAATTAATAGGAAATCACGAATATGCTAATTTTAAAAATAACAGAAGATTTGAAAGATATATGCATGATCCACTAGAAAATATGCCATATATAAATAGTTTAGGTAATATTGAAACATTACCAAGAAATGATTATTTTAAATTAAATAATCATGGTTTTAAATTATATATGGAACGAGGGAGTGGTGTATTTTTAAGAATTAATAACACATTATTTATGCATGGTCAAGTTTATGATCGTACATTTCCTTCATTTACATTTAATAAATGTGATACTTTTAATAAATGGATAAATAATTCTGGTCATCTAAATGAATATGAACAAATTTTTATTGATTTTGTGTCTTCTGCTCAATTAGATAGTAGACAATATGGATATGATGAGTTTATTAATACACGTTTACAAGATCCATCTAATCCATTTTGTACACAAGTTATTGATGATATAAAATCATTTTTAATAGATCATCCAAATAATATAAATCCTGCAAAAAAATTAAATCCTGATAATATTAGAATCGTTATTGGTCATTGTATACAGTCTGATTCTACTGCATTCGATGAATTGAATAGAACATTTATAACACAAAGACAAATTGATGATGTTTCAGTTGAATTAACTAAACCTGCAGAAACATTTAAAGGATCTCGATATGTTGATAATAATCTAGTTTTTGGTATAACAATGGAATGTCCTGATATATCAGAACCACATCATAAAGTTTATAAAGTAGACGTTGGTACATCTCGTGGATTTGATCAGTTAAAGGCGTATCAAGATGTAACACTCAATCCACTTACAGCACATACATTTATGAAAAGATATTTCTTAAGTAGAGTACCACAAGTTCTTGAATTTTTAGGTGACACAGTACGTATTATTAGAAGTACTCTTAAAAATACACGCATTCATCAAATACGAAAGATTTTTGAAGAAGAAATAGATAAACTTGTTGCATCCAAAAAATTACCAGATGATATGACTGTAACAAATATGACATATGGTGGATATAAAGAAAAATATTTAAAATATAAAAATAAATATTTAAATTTAAAAAATCTTATTGTTTAATATTTATTTTTTATAATGTTATATATGTATCTAAAATATGTATCTAAAATAAAAAAATAAAGAAACAATTAAACAATTAAACAATTAAACAATTAAACAATACTTTAATTAAAAATTTCTATAATGTTAATTGTAATAAATCATGTTTGTCAAAATCAAAATTTATATATTCAATTATTTTTAATATATACCATAATTTATTAATTTTTAAATTATTTCTATGTATATATTCAACAATATTATCAACACTATTTATTTGTATTTTAAAAATATGTTCAAATATTAAACCAATATCATATTGTATTGTTTTTTGTTTACATAAATATTTATTAAGATGTTTATAATATTTTGAATCTTTTTCTTTTATTTTTTTACAACAGTTTGTAATTAAATCTATTATTTCTTCAGAATTATAAATTTTATCTTGAAAATCTGTTGTATTATCTAATATTATTTTACAAAATAATATTCCAGATAATAATGATTGATATGATATTTTTTTATATATATTAATTTTATTATAGATATCAATTTTATTATTATTAATATATGTATTCTCTTTAAATTTTTTATTATTTTTCAACATATTGATTTGAAAATCACTTAGTTTGTTCATAAAATCTAAATTTTTAATTATAAATAAATTATATGATTCATTTAGATTTAATAATATATTTATTATATTATTTGTTAATTCTGATAGTTTTTCAGTATGTATATTTTGATTATGTGAATATAATTTTATATTATTTATAGAAAATATTTCAATTATATGATCTTGATTATTTGTTTTTAATAAATAATTAATTATTTCTTGTAATTCTATTATATTTACTAAAATTGAATACATATATTTTCCATCATCTTTTTTATAAAAATGTATTACACCATCGCAATTAAATTTTATATTATTTATATCAATATATGTAATATTAATACCACTAATATATATCGGAAGATTATTAAATAATCTTTTAAATTTATATAATAATATTGTACATTTTTGTGTTGTATCTATGTTCTCTATATTCTCAATATTATTTTTAGGAAATAAATATATATCACTCTGTTTGCTTCTTTGAGATTTTATATAATATGTTATTTCTTTCAGATCATAATAATCTCTTAAAACTTTTATTTCTTCAATTAAATAATATTCTACAGAATTTTCTAATTTTGATATTAATATACTAATATTTTCATCAGTTAATTCAAATAATATATCATTTTCATTAAAATTAGAATGTATAAAATAATCATCAATTAATATTTTTTTTGGAAAAAAATTTGGTTTATATTCATCCATTATATATTCTGCTTGATCTTGTTCCTGTTCCTGTTCCTGTTCCTGTTCTTGTTCTTGTTCTTGTTCTTGTTCTTGTTCTTGTTCTTGTTTTTCATTTTCTATTTCTGTAATATTGCTACTATCTTTTGTTATTATTGATATTTTTTTTAATTCTTTTAATATATTTTTTAATTTTGTATCATCAATAATTTTTAATATTTGTTTTAATTCTTCATTATATAAATCATATAAATCAAATTTAATTTTATTAATATCATTTATATTTGTTAAATTTGCTGGTTGAAAATATATATTCGATTTTAAATATTTAATCATATCATTGTTTAAATCAATTGAATTTATGTCTTTTTCTAAGAAATATTCTCTATATAATGTTAATCCATTTTGTTTATTTAATAAAAATTGTTGTGATTTTTGATATCTATCTTCACTATTTAATAAGAAATTTAGTAAAGTATATCTATCAGTTAATAAATTTTTAAGATTTGTTGTTATTGCGAAATCAACTGTTTGACCTTTATTAATATTTCTTAATCTAAAAATACCTTGAGCTATATCTCTAAATCTATTTAATGAATTTATTGTTATTAAACCTTTTGCAAATAAATTTATTTTCATATCTATGCCTGTAATATGTGAATTATCATAAAAATAAAATCTTTTATTTAATGGTATTGTTATATTTTCATATTTTATTAATTCATTATTTGTTGTTATACCTAGTTTATCATTTTTATTAGAAATAAATACTACGATATCATATGATAAATTTTTAGATTTTATTAATTCCATAATATTTTTGGCAATATCTATATTATGTTTATTTATAAAAAATGCACCGGTATCAATTAATACACTATAACCTTTATCCAATGCATGATTAATAATATTTTCATATGTATTTAATTCATAAATATTAGATGGATTATCTAAACCAATAATACTTGCAATAATATTTCCATAACCAAGTTGTTGTAATTCAATATTTTTAAATTGTTTTGTTTTATCTAATTCTTTTTGTATATTTACATATGGTGTTCCGGTAAAACATATTTTTTTTTCTGCAAATTTTGAACTTAAAATATCTGTCATCGATATATTCAAATATGAATCTATTATATTAATATATTTTGGCAATATGATAGATTTTAAATAATTCTCCATATGATTATTATAAAAATTATTTTTTATGATTTTAAGATTATTATTTGAAATATTAAAATTAAATTTATCACCTAACTTTATTGTTTCATTTGTACCTTCTATAAGTTTTCTAAATATTCTATTACCTTCATTATCTTCATATTTCTTATGTAATTCTTGTAAAAATATATTATATATATATTTATTATATATTTCTATATCAATATCTCTTATTCGTTCGATTGAATTATCATAATAACATAAGATTGTTAATGCAATATTAAATAAATAATCTGAAAATTCTGATTTTTTACTTGGTGTTTCATTAAATAAAAATGGAACAGGTATAAAAAAATCTTTTACCTTATAATTCATAAAAGTTTTACGATCCTGTATAATTTTACTAAACAACTCATTTAATTCTAGATCATTATATTTTATACCAAAATGTCTACGATGTATTTGTTTTATAATTGATGGTATTAATTTTGAAAAATTATATAAATTATTTAATATTTGTAATCGACGATTTGCACTTTTTATTTCAGATATTTCAGATATTTCAGATTGATTTAATGATTTATTTTCTATAATTTTAATTAAAATATTTGCACATTTTGAATCATATTTATTAATAACGTCATAATATATTTTCATTATAATTGTTATTATTTCAGAGTCTATTGTTTCTTTTCCATAATATAAATGTGGATAATTATCAAATCCTTTTTGTAATAATGTTTTTCTTATATTTACAAATACTTCTTCTTTATTAAAATAAAAATTATATATAAAATCATGTATTATATTAAATATTATTTTACCATTTTCTAATAAATGTGGTTTTTCAGATACTATATTTAATTGTGATTTAATTGGATCAGCTATTATGTCAATTTCATCATATATATAATTATATTTTTCCATTTTTAATCTAAATGTTTTATTTCGAATATTTTTTAATACTAAATATTTTAAATTTACATCAGAAATAATATTTATTCTAGTAAAATTTGGAAATTTATCTTTAATATTATCAATATAGCTAAAAGAATATCTATTTAATTTATAAAAAATTGGATTAAAAATTTTAACCGATTGTTTTATTAAATTTTCAGGTATTACATGAAATATAGTTGTATCTATATGTTTATTTAATAATTTTAATGTTAATACTGGTGCAATTACACTAGTTTTACCTTCCCCCATCAACAATTGATATATTTTTTTTCCTTCATCTGTATTAATATCATCATATAATATATTTGTAAAATCTTCCTGATTTTGTCTAATATAATTTCCAAAAATATATTCGAAACATAATAGTGATGATAATATCGTACTTCTATGTATCCAATATGGTTCTTGATTTAATTTATTTATAAAAATTGTTATATCATAATTTTCATTATATGTACCAGTATAGATATCATTTATTATATTTATTAAATCATATAATTTATTTATAGTCATTATTAATGAAAAATATTCATAATTATTATTATATAATATTTCTATTGTATTATTAAATTGCATAAAATTATTTATATTTTTTTCAATTGTTTGTTGATTTAAAATATCAATATTTGTTTTTAATTTATTTTTTAACTGTTCAATAATATTTTCTATTGTTAATTTATCAACAAAATTTAATGTATTTTTATTTCTATCGTCTATATATGATTCATAATCTGTTCTTAAATTTTCTGTAATATTTGTTTGTTGTTTTACATATGTTTTATTTAGATTAGTTATATTTTCTATACTAACATCTATTCTTAAATAATTTCTAGGTATATTAATTATTTCTGAATTATGTATAAATTTATTAACATTTATATTATATATATTGGTTTTTTTTATCATATTTTCTGGAGTATGTAAAGAATATATATCATTAAAATAAAACATCGTTGTGTTTAACATATATTGATATAATGGATATGGTCTACGATCATATGCAGATTTAGGTTTTTCTAATCCAGTTTTTTGTTCTTGATGTATCACAATACCAGTTAATAAATAATCAATTAATGTAATCGAATTTTTTCTTATATGTTCTATCCATGATGACATTAATTTGCGTTCTTCGTATACATAAAATATTTTAAATAAAATAATATTAGGTATAGTTAGAATTATATCTGAAATGTTATTTAAGGGGACATTTTCTGTTTTATCTTCAAATGTATCAATTAATGTAAAATTAAATTTATTATAAAAATATATTTGATGATTATATATATTTTTTACTTCAGAATTTATATTTTTTATTATTTGTTGATTATTGAATATTTTTAAATTATCAATAGTTTCAAGAACTGCCATAAAATAATTATAATATATTGGATATGATGTTTTTTCTGTAATAAAATTATATAAATTTATTGTACATATTTTATTATTAATTTTATTGCTAATTTTATTATATTCCATAATTTTTATTAATATAATTTCTGCTTCATAAAAACAATTATTATTTAATAATTCTTCTAATAAATAAAACATATTATCATCATAATTTTGAAACATATCATTAAATGGTAGTTGTAATGTAAATAATGTATTTTCATCAGTATTTCCAAGTAAATTATATGTACCATTTATTAATACACACATATATGGAATGGTAAAAATAAATTTATTTATTATATATGGGATTTTTTCACATAATATAACATTATCTCTATATGTTAATTTATTATTAGTAATGTTATATTTTATATATTCATTTAATTCTGGTATAATAAAATAATATTCATCTTTATTACTATTATTATTTATGAGTAATAAATCATTGTATTCTAATGTTTGTCTATTATTTATCATTAAAAATATTTTAAAATAAATATCTGGAATTTTTCGATTATTATGATTTATAATATCATTTAACTTTAATATTTGTCCGTTTATTGTATTATTATAATATATTTGATATGTAGCATCTTCCAATTTTATTTTAATTATAGAAGAATTATCACAATTTGCAATATATTCGGTTTTATCTGTACTATTTATAAAAAAAGTTTGTTTATTTATATATTTAAAATCAGTATCTACTATTTGACTAATATATGATTCATTATTATAATGTAACTCTTTTCTAAATTTATTAAAATTTATATTTTTAATTTTAATATTATTTAATTTATATGATATATATTTATTAGATAATGATATATTACATATAAAGTTATATGTTAAATGTTTATTAACTATATATTGTATTGGTATTTCTAATTGTTCTTTTATATTTATTGTGTTGGAAAGAATAAATTGTTCATCGTTTTTTAATAATAAATAATTTGTTGATGATAGTTGTTTGACATAATATAAATCACATCTTCTTAATATAAATTCGTTATATGTCGTATTTATATGACTAAAATATTGTAATTTGGTGTTCCTTTCATCTGATCTTTTAGCAAATATAAAATTTGAATATGAATCATGTTCTTTTATTTTATTTTTAATATTTTCATCATCAAATAAATTATATATATTAAAGAATGTTGTATATAATAATTTAGAATTTTCTTCTGCTTCAAATCGAGTATTATTAAAAAATAATATTTTTATATATTTGTCTAAATATGTTAATAAATTATTATAATTTACATCATGCGCTACATTATATTTATTTATATAATAATCTAATAATGGATTTTTCATATATTTATTTATCTTGTCTATCAAAATAATAATTTCATTAAAATGTTCGTAATCAAATAATTTAAAAATATTTATTATATTTATTCCTGATAAAATTATATCATAATATATATTTGTTAATATATTTCTTATAGAATATTCTTGATATTCATATATTTTTTGAAAAACAAGTTTTATATTTTCTATCATATGTATGTGATTTTTTTGTGAAAAATCATATATACTATAATTTATACCATCAAATTTTAATTTGTCTATTTTATTATATGAATCTGTAAATTTATTTAAAGTATTATTAATATGTCCATAAAATATTAAAGTATTTATTATATTGTAATTATTTGAATCTGAAAATATATAATAATTTATATTATCTAATAAATCATATATTGATGTATGAATACATTTCCTATTTTTTTCAATACCACAACGTATATCCATATTTCTAATATTCTTATTATTAATATTATAATTTACAGTATTCGTATTAAAAGCATTACCCTTAATTAATAACCATTTAAATTCTGAACATTCTGATATTTGTTCGTTAAAATATTTTAAAAGAATAGTATCATTTATAGTTCTTATTTCATCAAATAATTTAATAAAACATTTAAATGATAAATATTCATTATTTGAACTATAAGGTATATTATAATATTTTTTAGTATTTTCATTTTTCTCTTTTTTTTCGATATGGTTTTCTCTTATACTCATAACTTTTTGCGCATTATCTATACTTCTTTGCATTGTATCCATCATACGTTGTGTTATTATTTCTATTTTATCGGTTCGTGCTTTTGCTTGTGCTTGTTGCTGTGCTAGTAATCGTGCTTGTTGTTGTGCTTGTGTTGGTACTATTAATCGTACTTGTGTTTGTATTGGTGCATGTGGTAGTGTTGGTGCTTGTGTTGGTACTATTAATCGTACTTGTGTTTGTATTGGTGTATGTGGTAGTGTTGGTACTTGTGTTTGTATTGGTACTTGTATTGGTACTTGTATTGGTACTTGTGTTTGTATTGGTGCATGTGGTAGTGTTGGTACTTGTGGTAGTGTTCGTACTTGTGTTTGTATTGGTACTTGTGGTAGTGTTGGTACTTGTACTTGTGGTAGTGTTGGTACTTGTACTTGTGGTAGTGTTGGTACTTCGTCATTTTCTTCATTTTCTTCATTTTCTTCATTATTTTGTATTGTAAAAAATATATCTTTAAAATTTGATAATGTTGATTTATTACGTATGATTTTATTAATTTTTGGATTGTCATATGTTTTATAACTCATTTCATATATTATATCAGATCCTACTCCATCTTCACGTCTTACTATTTCATCCATCATATGACTCATAGATGGTTTAAATCCAGTTTCAGGAACAATACTTTCATGTTTAGGAGAAATATCATAGTGTATAAAATATTTAAATATATTTGGTCTTCTCATTAAAGTATCTAATTTATGAATTGTGTCGTAATCATATGAGGATGTTATAATATAATTTTGTAAATATATATTTACATTATAATTTATTATATCATCTTCGATATTTTGATTTATTTTATCATCACCATATTTTACATCTACTAATAAACCAACTATAATAATAAAATATATATTTACAACATCAAAAATATCATTTATTGCATATTCTTTTTCTTTTTCTTCTTCTTCTTGTATGTTTAATATATTATGCATATATTTATCAGATTTTTTTCTATTAAAATTTAAATTATAATAATATGTAATTATTTTATTTAGTGATTTACTGATATATTCTACTTTTTTATCATTCTTTAATATATCAGATTTTGCTAAATCATTATTATTATTTATTATTACTTCAGATATTATTATAAATTTTTTCATAAAATTATATAATTTTTGTGATAAACATATATAATCTTCAAAATTTTGTCTTAATTCATATAATTTTATTATATAATCCTCAAATATTTTAATATTATTAAATACATCATCGACATTTATAAATGATATATTATTAATTTGTTGTATTATTGTATCCAAATCATTATTATAATCTATAAATTTTTTTTTTCGCTTTTCTATATTAATACTATCATCAACATGAATTTCTGTAAATATTTTATTTTTTAATGAAAAATTTAAATCATGGCAATTTAATAATTTTTCATTAATAATATTATTATTTTCAATTAATTTAATATATTTATCATTTAATCTACTTAATAATATTTTACTTTTATTGTGTGCATCTAAATTAATATATAATTTTTTTGAATCTAATAATTGTAATACTTCATTAAATAATTTATATTTATTATAATTTTCTTTGTTTATTAATAAATCATTATTTAAAAATATATTAATATATTTAATATATATATATTGTTTTAATGTATAATAAAATTTATTATATTTTACAAATTCATATATATCACATTCTTTTTTTTTATTTGATGATAAATAATCTTTTATTATTAGTGGTGATAATAATGAAATAATGGTACAATTACCTATTATTTGTTGCGGTGTTTTCATTTTTAAAAATAAATGTGGGTATTCTGTCAAATAAAATTTAGTATTATCATTAAATTGTTTGTATTGATATATAATTTTAAATATATATCTGTATAAATCTATATAATGTATATTATTTGAAAATATTTTTATATATGATAGTATTTGTTTTAGATATAGTGTATTTAAAAATATTCCAATTATTCCATATGTTGCCGGTATTTTTTCTTCTTCATATTGTAATGTAGCATCGTGATATTCACATCCGACACCTCTATTAATTATAAATATTAAATAATAATCTGGAACTTCATGTTTTTTATAATAAAATCCAATTGCATGTTTTGTATTTTTGTTATTACTTAATACTATTATTGATATAAATTCTTCATCCATCAATGTTATATTTTGTTCATTATCTTTAAATTGTTGTTTTATCGAATCAATTGATGTATATAATATTTTTTCTATTGTTTTACCAATTTTAGTAGTGTCATCTGTTATACATATTCTTGGTTTTATATAAAACTGACTCTTTAAAAAATTATTTATACATGTTATGTATTCTTCAAATTCGTTAATATTATATCCACTTGATAAAAAAATAGTCTTAATATTTTCATCTGTTGTAATTAAATCATAATATTTAACAAATGGATCAAATAATCCAGATAATTTTGGATCATAAATATCATCATATAAAATAAAATTATATAAATAATTATATTTATCAATATTTAAATTTAATTTTTCATCAATTATATTATTAATTATTTTTTCAGTTTCACTCATATATATATATATATATATATATATTATATTATTGTCCTTAATCAGATGCCAAAAAATAAAAAAAAAATGCTATTTTTAGTGTAACTAAAATTTGATATTTTTAGTATAACTAAAATTTTAACTAGTATAATTGTTAAAACATCGTAAAAATTCTTTAATATATTTTTAGATATATTTTTAGATATATTTTTAGATATATTTTTAGATATATTTTCAGATATATTTTTAGATATATTTTAATTATTTTGATATTATTTATTGTATTGGTATACTATCTAATATATTATAAAAACTAGGATCTATTTTTTCTAATATCATAAAATATGATAAAAATGTGTACCTCATAATGGTTGATACTCTTATTTCTATTTCACAATTACAAATGAAACCTTTAGGACACTTACATGCATAATTAATTATATTAAATTTACTTTTTAAACTATTTTTAATTAAGTCTATATCATTATATGATTTTTTTGATTCAATATTATTTAATATATTAATAATAAAATAATAACTTAAATCTAAATAATCTGTATATTTATGGTGGTCTCTGTGTTTATGTTCTTTATTAAATTTTAACATTGAACCATAATTAAGTTGTAAAATATTTAATAAACCAAAGAATGCAAATATTGGTGAAATATTTTTAAATTCAGGTATGCCTGTATTATCTGAAATAATATAATTTTTCATTTTTATAATTAAATGTGACAATTTTTCTGCAGATAGAAAATATTCATCAAAATATATTTTATGAGTTGGATCATAATTTTGTAAATCATTTTTATTTAGATATAATTTTAAATCATAAATATTATTAGTATACCCTATAAATGATTTTTTATTCATATTAACTAATTCATTTACAGCATTAAATAAATTTGCATAATGTTTTTCATTTACTTTTATGGTATCCATTAATTTTTCTTTTATAGTATTATTAATATCTGTTTGTAATATTTTTTTATGATTATAAAATTCATCAAATTTAATTTTATCTAGTGATACATTTAATAACTCTGCAATTATATTTTCTGGTCTGATTAAATGATTATTTTCTCTACAATTTTCTAAATAAGTATCTGTAATGGATTTATATACAGGTATATTTTGTCGTAATTTATATGTTTTTACATCATTTATGCCATGCATATTTTTACTAAAATCTAAATTAATAAATGTTTTTAATATATATTTTACTATTTTTAATAAAATGAACATTGTACATAAAATATAAATTAATTTTGAATAAATTATTTCATAATTATCTATAATTTTAATAGTTATAATCGGATCTTTTAGTTTGCCATATATTTTTTCTAAATCATAATCAACTGGACTATTCCATGTAACTTCATAATAATCACTTTTATTTATATATTTAATATCATACAATCCAAATAGATCTGTATCATTATCATTAAGATTAAATTTATATATATATATCATAATATATCTTATAAATTCATCTAAACTTATCTCTTTTTGGATTGGATAATAACTATACACAAATGATTGAATACAATAATATCTTCCTTTCGATAAATCATTTGAATCTGTATCAGATGGAATATATACAAGATTTCCGATATGTCCTGGAAATGATGATTTTATACTTTCATCTGATTTATGTGGATCAATTTGAAATTCAAAAATTAATGGTCTTTTTGCGTATATCAATATCTCTTTTATTGATGATTCTATAAATATTTTGGCACCAATATCTCCTCTTTTTTTATAGTTATACATTCGACAAACACGTTTTAACCATTCACCATAATTATTATATGTTCCTATACCTGATCCTATATTAAATGTACCATCATTTAAAGACATCGGAATCATTGATTTTTTTTCAAATATATAATTAAATATATTTACAGTTGCATAACATCTAGATTCTAAAAAACTATCAACTGAACTAAACTTATCTAGTCTACAACTATCGTCACCCAGATTTGATTGTAAATCTAAAAATAATACTGCTCGTGATATACAATCATAATTTGTAATAAAATATTTAATTAAATAATCATAATTAAGAGTAGAATATTTTTTTATTTGTCTAATTTTATCTGTAAAATCATTAAATCCTCCTTTTTTTAAATTTAAATATTTTGATTTATATTTCAAATATTTATCTCTAATTTCCATATATATATATTTATATTATTTTTTTATTTATTTATATTATATATTCCACTTAAAATATTAATATGTATTTTATAATTTTAAGAAAAACTTATGCCAGTTAAGATTCATGTATATTTTTCAGGCGGATAAAGGATAAAAAATTAAAAAAGAAATACAAGTATTTATACATCCAACAAGTATTTATACATCAAAAAAATTGAATATAATAATATATTAGATATATATTATTTATTATAAGTAATATATATTCAAATGATTCTTATCACAAAATTTGTTCAAAATTTTTCATCAAAAGCTATTACAAATATTTTTTCTTCTAATATGAAACAAGAAGTGTTTATTGGTAGATGGTCTGTACCAAATACTAATACCAATACTAATATTAATACTAATACTAATATTATTAATCGTATAATTGATAGAAATAATGAAGATCATTGTGGCGTGTGTATTAGTGATGATAATAAACAAAAAATATTTGATCTAAATAAAAAAAATATAGAAGATGATGATAAATATTATCAAGCTTTTTTTATGTAATTTTTTATGTAATTTTTTATGTAATTTTTTGTTATTTATGAAGAACATGCTATACCATTTTTACAATACCATTTATTTATTCCACTATATTCTGATAATAAATGTACTGCAACACCTGCAACAAAAAAATGTGTAGCTAGTACAACATTATTGTTCATATCATGTTTCATAAATTTGCTTGCACCTAAATGCAATAACATACCAACAACTACTAATGCAACACCAATAATAACAGCTTCTGTTAAAATATTTTTAGTCATTTTTATAATATATAATAGTATAATATATTTTTATAATATATTTTTATAATTTATTTTTATAAACATATATGATAATTAAAACTCCTTTGACGTTTGATCATTATTGATAATAAAAATTATTAATATTATTTAATTTTCATTTTTTAGATATATATATAGACGATGAATAATATAATCATTTCACTATTTAGTATATTATTAGTAGCATATTTAGGTGGTAGATTTACAAAATCAAATGTAAATAATAGTTGGTATAATTGTATCAAATCAAATATTACACCGCCTAATTATGTATTTCCTATAGTATGGACAATATTATATATTTTATTGATAAAAGTATTCAAGGAGATATTAGATTCTAAAAATAAATTATTGATAACATTATTTGTTATAAATCTATTATTAAATATCTCTTGGACATATTTTTATTTTGGACAAAAAGATATTGAAAATGCATTTATAACAATATTATTAATTCTTGCAACTTCTATCTTTATTCTATATAAAAATAAAGATAATAAATTATTATATTTACCATATGTTTTATGGATAGGATTTGCAACATACTTAAATTATTTATCTATTGATAAAATAAAAATTTGTTACAAATAATTATCTAATATTATTCAAATTTTTGATATTGTTTATATTGTTGAATTCTGTCACTTAAATATATTCTTGCATATTTAGTATATTTTATAGCATATACATTATTATATTTATTTATTTCATCACTTAATAATATTTTACCTAATTTTTCTACATTCCAGTTAACTTTATCTTGTAGATAAAACATAGAATCAGATGCTTGTAATATATTTATATCATTTAAGTTAATACTTTTATTATTACATAACATATTTAATATTGCATGTTGCATTAAATAATTATTATCTTTTATGGTTTTATTTATATTCGTACCAGAATTTATTATTATATTTCTACATTTATTAATAGTTTCATCTGTTTTTTGACATTTATCAAATTCTATTTTCCACAATTTTATAATATAACTATTTTTTGGTGCCATTATAAACCAATTTTCTAAATATGGATATGAATTATTAATTGTATTAATTTTATATTCAAATACACCTAACTGACTTTTTTTATTATACATATCATTGTATAAATTATATATAAAAGTTGGATCTCTTATTAAGATACTTCCATCCATCCATAATCCTCCATATTTTTCTAATAAATATAATCTAACATGATCTGAAAAATGTTGTGGACTAAGATTTATAAATTGTATATAATATTTTTTATCAATGTATTCATTAATATTATCCATTGTTAATATATGTATTTTCCAATATGGTAATTTTTTTTCCCATATTTGTATATGATATTCTATTAATGGATCTAGTTTTGATGAATTCCAAAAAGTAAAAATATTTTTAGGTATGTTATATGTTTTTAATTCTTCAAAATTTTCACGTGTATTAGTAATATATAGTACAATAATATAAATTATAAATATAATTATTACATATTTATTTATTATATATTTATTCATATTATATTTATTCATATTATATTTATAATATTATATTAGTTATTTTTTTTAATTGTTGTATTTCTTTATTAGAATTTATTAAATCGTGTATAGCTTTTCTAAATAATCTACGTAATGATCGTGATACATATAATTTCATATTACCTTGAGAAACAGATCCATTATAATTACAATTTGCAATATTATATACAAATTTTTGTTTATTTTTTAAACCTATCTAAAATTTCATAACTATTATTAGATTCTAGATATGTTTTGATATTATTATTTGTAAATAAAATTATTTATAAATAAAATTATTTGTAAATATCATTATTTGTAAATATCATTATATTGTTACATAATTCAATATATTCTTTTTGTTTTTTATTTAATAGATTATCTAATTCCATAATTTCTTTTTGTAATTTATCTATTTTTTTTATTTCTTCCGGTGTCTCTAAACTATATTTTATATTTTCTAATTCTAACTGAAATAATTTTAGATAACATTCATATGTTAAATTGATATCATATAAACTATCATGACATTTTTTATTATCTATATCTATTTTTAAATATTCACATAATTCACTTAATTTCGGATATTTTATCCTGCCTAATTTATTTACACATTTTACAATATCTTTAGATTCTTTCATTGTACAATATTTTATCTCTGGTATTGTAAATTTTATATTATATTTATTAAAGTGTGTTATTATACATTTTATATCATAATCAATATTATGTCCTATTATATGTGAACATTTTGATAGATCTTCTGCCAATTTATATAAAATATATTGTGGATATATACCATATTTTTTTATAAATTCTTTATTTATTTTTTTATAATAATCAATTGTATTATCTCCATCATTTAGATACAGATTTATTGTATCAATTATGTTATTATTATTATCAAGTAATAAATATGATATCTGTACTATTTTATTATATGTTATTTGTTTTAATTTATTTTTTTTATTCTGTTTATTCTGTTTATTCTGTTTATTTTGTGGCATGATACAACCATTGGTCTCAACATCCAATATAATTTTATTATTTGTTGTATTTATATTTCTATTTATTAATATTTGTTTTACATATTTTGCTTTATCTGAATTTATATCATTTTTATAATATGGAAACATTTTTTTACATTGATCATATATTTTTATGTTATCATCGTTGTTCATTAAATTATTTATTATTATATTTTATTTATTATTATGTTTTATTTATTATTATGTTTTATTTATAATGATAATTATACATAGAATATATAATTCATTTTTTTTATTATTCTTAATATATTTTTCAGGCGGATAAAGGATAAAAAAATAAAATAATAAAATAATAAAATAATAAAATAATAAAATAATAAAATAATAAAATAATAAAATAATAAAATAATAAAATAATATAAAAATATACTACTTACAAATCAACATCAATGACGTCTCGCATAATACGATACTGCTCCTTATAAGTACCCTTGCCAGAACGACGAGGAGTACAAAGAGGACAATTACATGACGAAATATTATACTTGCGAAAAGTATCAGTGATCGTGTCATATCGGTTAATATACTTACCATCACGAGGTGTCGTGAGTGTGTAAGTAACAAACATGTCATCAGAAGTGGGTGTAGTAGAAATGGATTGACCAATCGGGAAAAGTTGGATCTTATCAAAGCCTATGTGATAATTGGTAGGCATAATACGCATCTCCTTCATCATAATCGGATCAAAAGAAATCCGAGTAGAATCAAAAATTGAAGTGTTTCCAGAAAAAGTTCCGTATGGAATCCATCCATCAGTAAGTGTTGAACGAATAAAAATCTTGAATGACATAACATAACACGGATCATTACTCAAACAAGAAATACAATGCTTCTGCTTTGTACACTTACCATGACAACGAATCGTAGTGGAATGGATTGACTCGAACTGAAGCTTCTCGGGGTGTATAGACAATCCGGACAGTTGAACATCAGATGGAAACGTCAAAGTAATATAACTCTTACCAATCGTTGTCTTTGCAACACGAAAAGTCTGCTCACCGTCATTCACAATTGCCTTTGCAGAAAAATCATAATTGTGAGACAAATGCAATGGCACAAGACGACCACTTATACGACGATAAAGCTTCCAATTCGAATACTTGTTGCCATCGATCATAATAAAACGCTCACGTGGCTCTGTCAAATAAGGCGATGGATTCTTAGAATAAGCAGAATTTGTAATAGAACTGGTATCACGCTTATCACAAGTCAAAAAACCAATCACTGGCAATGTGTATTTACTCTTGATCATATTGGTATGAGGATCGTAAGTATCTGTCTTCTGTGTAGAATAAGTTTCCAATGCATTCTGAATGGTATCAAACATTCCATGCTTGTGCAAAATGATGTTTGTATTGGTAATACGAAGATCCTTTGCGTGGATGAATGCGTCAACCTCAGTAATAGGAACAGATAGATCATCTGTAGGAGAACGGATAATATCAAGTTCATTCTCTTCATATGAATTTCGAGGATTATAGATACGACGTGTAGAATTTTTTTTAGGAAGCCGTGTAATACTAAAATCTGGACAATATAGTCCAGTAATATCATGATCACTCTCAACCATGTCATCAAAAAGACGATCAGTAAGAGAAGAAGTAGAAATAGCAGAAGCCATTGTGTAAAATAATAATAATATTATATATATATATAAATACAAACAATATATTTTGATTTTCAATTTTTATTAAAAAATGAATAAAATAAAGTAAACTATATTAAACTATATTAAAGTATATTAAAGTATATTAAAGTATATTAAAGTATATTAAAGTATATTAAAGTATATTAAAGTATATTAAAGTAAACTATATGATTAATATTGGTTATACATATTTTATATCTAATAATGAATATTATATAATAACAATTAGAGATCTACATTCATATCGTTCACATAACACTGATGATGTTATAACTGATAGTTATTTCGATGATAAATATGATGATAAATATATAATTAAATAATATGCCGAATATTATACAGATGATTATAAAATAATAGATAAGGAACATCTTAAAAATTATTTTAAATATTTATTTACTCAAGCAAATGATTTTATTGAAAAAAATAAAGAAAAATAATTTATATTAAGGTGTCCCATTTTTCAGTGAAAAAAGTGTAATAATCACATTTATAACACGTTTAGCCATCCTCCGCTTTATGGAATATCTGGTGTTTCTTCTGTACTCAATTCACTCAGAAATTTATCAAACAATAAAATAGTTTATTCATGTTAAGATATGATATTTTATAAAAAAATTGATTTTTATTTATTTTATAGAAAATATATTAAATAAAACATATATTAAATAAAAATATATGCTGATATTGTCTAATAATTTATCTTATGATTGTCTAAAAATATTATCAATAGTAAATAATAATAAAATATTACAAAATATAAATGATATTTATGATTATATTTTAAATAATAATCCAGTAATTACAAATAATAAAAAAATAATAAAAATAGAGAATAATACTATTATATTAGAAAATACAGATAGTTTTTTTGATTTGTTTGTTGGATATATTTCTGATATACCTATTATTAAAATAGATATATTACATAAATTTAATGATAATGATAATGATGATGATGATAATAATTATGAAATTATACTATCATATAAACCTATAATTAAAAATATTAATATATGTACATCAACTAAACTAGAACATTTACTTTTTCCAGAAAATTATAATGATATAGAAATATATACTAAAAATGTATATACATTACAATATCCATATAAAAAAAATCCATTTTTTGTTATACACTATAGACTATATTTTGATACAAATATTAATTTAGATCATAATATTGATAAAATTGATAAAATAAATTCAGTTGGAGTATTAATAAATAATAATGATTTACGTAAATTTGTACTAATACATGGAATTAATGAATTAATTTAATTTAATTTAATTTAATTTAATTTAATTTAATTTAATTTAATTTAATTTAATTTAATTTAATTTAATTTAATTTAATTTAATTTAATTTAATTAAAAAATTGATTTTTTATTTATTTAAATATATAATAGTTAATAATTAATTATATAATATAAATGTCTATTGCTCTTTCCCAAAATACTATAAATACTATAAATACTATAAATACTATAAATAATATAAATAATATAAATAATATAAATAATATTAATGATTATAACCCAGATAACAAAATTAATGAATATGAATTTATGTATGATATTTATAATTTAATTTTAGGGTATAAAACATCTAAACAAAATAAATTAACTAAATTAAAATTAACTAAATTAATAAATAAATATAATATTATTAGTGATAAAATTACTGATATTTATAATTATTATAATTATAGATCAGATAATATATATCTTAATATAATGATTTGTGGTGATTCATATTTCTTTGATATTAATTTAAAATTAAATGATAATACATTTATAAAATGTTATGAATTTAATATATATTATCTTACAGATATAATTTATTGTAAAAATATACATTCTAACTATGGAAATTTATATTTATATGAATTTAATAATAATTGTCATTATAAATACAATATTTATAAATTAGATTCTGAAATAAATTTTAATAAAATAATTAATAAATTAGAATTTAATGATATGTTTATTAAATATATAGACAAAAATATATTTAATTCATTTTATTATATTAAATCTGAAACAATTGAACATCTAAATATTTGTAATAAAATAAATCTAACAATATTTAATAAACAATTTTATCTAGAAAATAATTCATATCGTATGTTAATACATAATATCTCTAATTTAGATATAAATGATATTAATGATCTAAATAAATACAATGCACAATATCTTTCTACAAATACATTTTGTATAACTCATAGTAACGAAAATAAAATAATCAAAAAACAAATTTATATTGATGGTAATTTATATTTTGATTCAGAATTATATATTAATGGTTTTACACATAAAGTAAATAAATTTAATTCAAAATTTACACAAGATAATAAATATTTACAAAATATGTATATTCCATCATTTCTCTTTGAAAATAATAATGAAAATAATAATAAAAATAAAAATAATAATGAAAATAATAATGAAAATAATAATGAAAATAATAATGAAAATAATAATGAAAATAATAATGAAAGAAATAATGAAAGAAATAATAATGAAAGAAATAATTATGAAAATTTATTTGTCGTTTATGCATATCAAAAACCAGATGAATTTAATTATTGTATAAATATTATTGAACAAAATAATGATCCGGTTCAATTAACATATATTTATGATAATAATGGAAATTTGTTTTATAATAAATTAATTTTAAATGATGTGATTCATGAAACATATTATAAAGATGATCAAATAATTACTATTAATAATGATAATAAAAATGATTTTGAAATTAATCTTCAAGAAATTAATAAATATAGACTAAAAAAATATTATAATAATGATGAAATTATATATAATATTTCCGATGATGAAATTACAATAAATAATAATAATTATTTATATAAATTTATCATTAATTGTGGTAATAATATTAATAATACTAAACAAATTAATAATATTGCTGTTATTGTTGAATCAGGAGCGAATACACATGATATATCAAAAATCATATTAAAAGAAGATGGAAGTGCAGAAATTATTAGAACAAATAATTCCAATCAATTAATTATAAAATCAGCAACACGTAATAAATTTGAGGGCAATATTGGTTATAAATTCGCAATATCAAATAATATTCCTACAGTAGTAACTCTTGAGATACCTGATGACTCAGAAGTAGTTTTTGATCATTATCATAATAAATTCAGATGTAACAAATGTAAAGTTATAGATATTCAACCAATAGTAAATAAAAAAGTAAAGGAAATAGAAAATACTTGTGGCATATGTCTAACAGAAGTGCCAAATGTAATGTTTACACCTTGTCAGCATGTCACATGTTCATTATGTGTTACTGCATTTAATACTTCTGAAAATAATTGTTATATCTGTAAACAAAAAATTGAATCATATATAACATTAACAACTGATATTGTTAATAATAAAACAAAATTTGAGAAGGCAAACTCTGCAATTTATTGTACTGATTTTGAATATAAAATTGGAGAAACAATTTTAATTAATGAATTTAATATTGCAGAATATTGGAAATGTACTTCGGGTATACATTTTCATAGTAAAATTAATGATGTATATGCATGGCTTGAATTTATTAATATACCTGAAGAATTAAAAAATTAAGACATAAATTTAGATAAATTGTGATTGTTTATTTATTGTTTATTTATTCTTTATTTATTCTTTATTCGCCAGAAAAATATTAAGTTAAAATAATCATTACAAATCATCATAAATCATCATAAATCATCATAAATTATCATAAATCATCATAAATCATCACATTTTCTATAAAAAATGTGATGAGTATTTGATACCACTCTAAATGATAATATAAAATTTATAAAATAATTTATATATATTTATATATATATTTATATATATATATATATTTATATATATATGATAAAAGCAAATTTAATAATAAAAAAAGTTTCTAGAATAGATGATAAAACTATCTTACTTGTTGATTCTATATCAGATGGTATTGTAAAATTATTTGGCGTATATAATCTTTCTGACAAATTTAATGTTAGATTAAATAATTTTGAACCAGAAAATTTACATATTTATTCACATCCAATTAGTGATTTAAGTATATGTATACAACTAATAAATGATTATAAAAAAATAGAAATTAATGATATATTAATACCACTTGATTAAATTTTAAATTCTATACAAATATATTTTTATTTACCAATTATATAATATCTTTTAACCGCCTGAAAAAATTATCAAAAGTAACGCAAAATATTTAAAAATATTTTGCCTTAGGCAAAGTTTAAAATTAAATTTTAAACTTTGCGTTACATGAATCTTAACTGGCATTGGTGTTATAACACCGATAGGCAGTTAAGGGATATGACAAATATAATTCCAAGAAAAATCTTAATATTATTTCTAATTTAATGGTATAATTTCAATAATTTTTTTATCAGGTAATATTTTTTTTATATTTATGTTTATTTCTATTTTTTCTGTTAATTCCATTAACCAATTACAATTTAATCCTTTATTTGTATACAAATAAAGATAATTATCTGGTCTATATAACGTAATACCGCCATGCCAATATTTATCTTTATATTTTAATTTTAAATATATTATTTCTATTTCTTTAGTAACTTCTATACTAATCATATGTGTATTATTTATAGCTTTTTTTGCTTTTATACATTTTTTTTCAATTTCAGTTTCATCACACACTTTAATATTAGTAAATAAATTATTAAAATAAATATCATAATTTGATGTTGGTATTGTTTCTAGTTCTAAATTGTAATACCATAGTGGTTTTAATCTTATACATCCGTCTCTAAAAAATTCTATCATCAGCATTGTATGTTTATCTTGTTTTTGCATGTTTAATGCAACCATATTAACTCCATATAAAATTTTATGTAAAAATGGATAATTTCCACTTTTAATATTTGCACCACGAGGATATGTTCTTATAAATTTTGGTATATAATTATATATTTCTTGTGTGTTTGATAATTTTATTTTAATACTATTTTCTTCTTTAAATTTTATAATTTCTGATAAATTACGAGTAAAATTTGGTATTTTTGTTGTTTCGTATGATTTTGTATTTTTATCATTCATGTGTGTCCAAAATTTATCAGTTATCAATTTATCGGGACTAGGTTTTATCATCGGTAAACAATTACATTTAATATTATTTGTTTTGCATTCTGGTTTATTACATTGCTTCCATTTAATTAATATCTTTTTATTTATATCTTTTAATTTAAATTCATTATCATCAAAATTTAAATATAAGTGATTTCCTAAATATAATAACAATATAAACCATATTATCTGATGATCATTATATGATTTTATATCTTTATTATCAAATGAAAATATTATAGGATTATTTATTTCAAATTCTGGATTATCTAATAATTGTTTTATACCGAATAATATGTCTGATAAATATAAAACACCAGTTGGTGTTTTATGATGTCCAATAGTCACATCAAATAAAACATTATCGCTAGTCTTACGTTTAGCTATATGTAATGGATCAAACTCAATGCATCCACCTTTAAAATATTTTATAAAATTTATATAACAATCTACATTTACTTTTCCAGATATTTGATTTCCTTGTAAATATGTATTATGCGATGATGCAATATAACAATCGAGTAATTGTGTATCATCGTTTGGTATATGATTTTGAATTAATTGTTGGCTTAATTGTTCAAAAACATTGATTTCAGATTTTCTTTTTATAAATCTAGCCATACCTAATTTTTTAGGTTTTTCTAATTGTTGTTCTAATGTACTGTCTTCTTCTGTAATACCCGATGTACCAATTACTTGTAGTTCAGATTGTTGTACAGAAGATTGTCTATATCCAACAGAACTTTCTGATTGTTCTTTTGTCAAATATTGATTATATATATTTTCTTGTTCTTCTAAAGACAAACTTAAAAACCTATTTATTTTATCTATAAATTGATTATATTCTTGTTCTTCATCAAATGTTTTTTTAATAGCATCTCTTTTTGGTTCTGCTCCATCTGCATCTGCTCCATCTTCATCTTCATCTTCATCTGATTCATCTTCATCTTCATCTTCATCTGCTTCTGCTTCATCTTCATCTTCATCTTCATCTGCTTCATCTTCATCTTCATCTGCTTCTGCTTCTACTGCTGGTGTAGGTACTGTTGGTGTAGGTACTGTTGGTGTAGGTACTGTTGGTGTAGGCACTGTTGATGTAGGTACTGTTGGTGTAGGTATTGTTGGTGTAGGTACTGTTGGTGTAGGTACTGTTGGTGTAGGCACTGTTGGTGTAGGTACTGTTGGTGTAGGCACTGTTGGTGTAGGTATTGTTGGTGTAGGTACTGTTGGTGTAGGCACTGTTGGTGTAGGTACTGCTGTTTGATTTAATCTATATTTAATAGCACCAACTCTTTTTAATTTAGTTGATGGTTTTGTATCAGATGAATTATTATCTCCATATCCTAATAAAGATTTCAATTTATTATATTTAATTTTATATTTTAAATATTTATTATAATAATTCATAATCCTTATAAATATTATATTAGATAAAAATTAAATATTATATTAGATAATTATATGAAACTAAAATGTGATGATTATTTGACTAAATTTTAAACTCTATACAAATATATTTTTATTTACCAATTATATAATATATGACAAATATAATTCCAAGAAAAAATCTTAATATAAAAAATCGTATTATGGCAGGAGGTAGATTTCCAGAAGATATTATAAAAAAAATAAAATTAACTGATGAAACTATTACATCATATTTAATAGAATCTACCGATAGAACATTTAATTTTCAATTTACAGAAAAAAATAAAAATATATTAGACACTTTTAAATATCTTGGTAAAGGAGGATTGACATCAGTTTATAGTATTAAATTAACACATCAATATTCTCTTAGTCAAGATAAATATACGATTCCTGATATTTATCATGATAAATTAATTTTAAGAATTTATAAAAATAGAAATTATAGTGGAAGCTTAAAATCAGAAGTAAATGTTGGTAATGAAGATCTTAATGATGATCACCAATCATTATTTATAAAAAAATGGACAAGAGATAAAACAACATATCCTGAAAATATTATTGATATATTTATGTATGGTGAAATATCTCTACTAGGAGATTATTTAGGTTATTATACAATTACACGTGAATACAATAATGATGATTTTATTTTAAATATGTCTCTTGAAAATAAATTAAAATTCTTAATGAGTTTTATTGAATTTTTACAAAAATTAAAAAGAAATAATTTCATATATAGAGATTGTAAAATAGAAAACATAGGTGTTGAAATAAGAGGTGATCAATGTATATTTATTATATTAGATTATGATGATGTTACATTATTTACTGAAGATGAATTTAATAAATTCAAAACTACTTATGGTATATATTATCATTTTGGAAGTGCATCTCCATTATATATTTTACCTTTCAATGATGATTCTTATAATCCTAAATTAATACATTTATATGGAATTTATACATTGATGATTGAATTATTTGATAAAAATTTAAAAACAGATCCATTATATAATACATTTGCTAATCATGTACAAAGATATATAGAAAATATGATAAATTTATCTTTAGAAAATGTACAACGTATAAATCAAAAACTCAATGATGTTCGCATGAAGGAAACCAGAAAAAGTTTAGATGATCAAATACAACATTATTTAGATTATTTTAATAGATATATTGCAAAATATTTTAATTATGTTTATAAGAATAAATTAATTGGTATAATAGTTAAATTATTAGAACCAACAACAAAAATATTTTTTGATGAAGCAAATAAAAAATATAATCTTATTATATTTTCACACATAATAAATGATTTTTTACAAGACGTTAAAAGATTAAATGCATCTGTAGCACCTGTCGCGCCTGTCGCACCTATCGCGCCGGATGCGCCTGTCGCACCTATTGTACCGCATAGACATAGATCTATAAGAAGATCAACAATATATTTAACACCACTAAATTTAGAAAATTTAGAGGAAGTTGTTGTAAAACAAAAATATTTAAAATATAAACAAAAATATCTGCATTTGAAACAAAAATATTCACAATAAATAAACACATGATATTATCTTTTCTAACCGATAAATTCATTAAAATAATCATCACAATACAAATTAAGCAATATGATATTTATTTAACATGATATTTATTTAATATGATATTTAATATGATATTTAACATGATATTTATTTAACATTATATTATTTATTTAACATTATATGTTTTATTTACAATATTTTATTGATACATTGCAATCATTATCTTCTAAAAAAAATAATTATAAACAAAATGTGTTATTATTAGGTGATGGATTTTTTGCTAGAGGATTTCTTCATACTATTGATTATAATAATTATCATATAACACAAATTTATCGAGATGAATTTATAAATCCACAAGATATATTCTATTCTTTACACAGAGATGAACAATTTCAGATTACAAAACAGATACATTTTAGAGATAAAATTCATAATTTTTTTAATAAAAAAAATATTACAAAAATAAAAACAGATATAAATACATTACAAATATCAACTAATAATGCAATAATAAATAATAAATCATATTGTTTTGATTATATGGTTATAGGATTAGGAGCACAAAAATCACTTAAAAATTGGGCTGATGAATTAAATTATTTAATAAAACAAAAAAATAAACAGATTGATATTATTGGTACAGGACCAGTTGGATTTGAAATATCTATGATGTTAAATAAATTTAATAAAATTAATATGTATGATGTTTTATCAGAAGATAAAATATTTCCATATATTAGTAATTATCACAAAAAATTTATATTAAATCTATTAGATAAAAAAAATATAACATTAAATCTTGGAGAGTTTTATAATCCAAATGATATACAAAATAAAGATAATTATAAAATATTTTGTATAGGAACAAAATCAAATGAATTAACAAATAATATGTTAATAAATAATAAATTATTATTAAATGACTATACGAATGTATATATTGGTGGAGATTGCATAAATTCACAATATAATCAACAATATATTAAAAATGCTCAGGTTGCATATCAACAAGGTGTATATGTTGCACGTAGATTAAATCGAGAAATAAATAATAATAAAATAAATAATAATGAAATAAATAATAATGACATATTTGAATATAAATCAAATGGTATTGCATTAAATATTGATGATTCAGACGTATTAATTGAAAATCATAATATTATTCCAAATGGAATATATCCAGATTTTATTATAAAATTATATTCTATCTTTTGTATATAATGTTATACTTTAAGCACCTATAGATATCAAATACTCATCACATTTTCTATAAAAATGTGATGATTTGTGATGATTATTTTAGGTGTTTTAACACTTATGCCAGTTAAGATTCATGTAACACAAAATATTTTTTTATAAATATAATGTTACCTTTCCTGTTTTTATATCATAAATACCATATTCTGTTCTTAATTTATTATTTTTTACAGCATCATTAATTATATTTGATGAATTTATAACATTATTTAATACAGATTTTGCATGATTTTTTATATTTTCATCTAATGTATTATTATGTTTAAGATCTTTTCTAATCGAATCTGCTAATTTATTTAAAGCTCTTGATCCTAAATCATTATTTTCCATTACTGCTTTTACTGCTCCACATTCTGTATGACCGAGTACTAATAAATTTTTAACTTTTAAGACTTTAATAGCATATTCTAAACTTGCAATACTGTTATCAAATGGCACATGTCCTGCTTCTCTTACTACAAATATTTCACCTTTTGGTAAATCAAATATTCTTTCAATTGGTACTCTACTATCACTACAACATAATATTGCAGTATGTGGTGTTTGATTTTCTATATAACCTCTGTAATTATTATTACCAAATTTCTTTTGAAACTCATTATTACCTCTATTTAATATTTCTATATAATCTGTATTTATATAATCTGTATTTATATAATCTGTATTTATATTTTCTTGTTTATTATAATATTTATATACAACCATAAATAAAATTACAAATAAAATTATAATTATTGTATCCATATAATATATAAATTAAAAAAAAATAAATTATTAATTATTTTATCTTTTATCTTTTATCTTTTATCTGCCTGAAAAATATATCAAAAGTTAATTTATTTTTTATATATTATTATATGATGGAGGTCTGTCATCGTCATAATCTGGTACATCTTGTATTTCTCTTCTATTAACTATTTCTCTTCTATTAACTATAAATCCGTTATGATTACTTTGTTTATATAAATATTTTATACAAAATATTACAAATAAAACAAATGCAAACAATCCACATAATATAATATAAATCCAAGAAGTATATGTAATAGAACTAGTACAAAAATTATTTTTATTATCATTACAATAATCTATTAATTCTCGATATGTTATATTTCTATATTTTATACATTCGAAAGTTGCCATATATAATATATTAATAATAAAAAATATATTAATAATAAAAAATATTATGTATAATATCCTTTACACTACTAGAAAAATATTATTTTTTAGAGATTGTAGTTATTAAAGATAACTCACAAATGATGATCTTAAATTTTATTCTTTTCTTTGTCTTTTACATTCTATTGGATCATAAGAAAAATCTAAATGTGTGTTATAATATACACAAATATTATATTTTATATGATTTTTTTTTATTGATTTTTTATCATATAATTGTAAAAATCTATTTGATGTACCTTCTATTTGTATATCTTTGGAAATATAGTCAGTAGAATATATTTCATAAAAATTACTAAGCTTTTCTATATTTTTTTTATCACCAATATTTGTCCAATCACAATCAAAATAAAAATTTGTTTGAGAATCATATATATAATATTGATTATTACAAATCATACCTGAAAGAACATGTCTAATTTTAGTATCATCGTATATCATTTGTAATATCGCTACATCTAATTTAAATAGATATTTTTTATCATTAATAACACAATATAATTCTCGTGGTATTCGATCAACATCATAAAATTCATAATCCATAAATATAAAATCAACATTTTTTATATTTTTCATTTCTATTCCATTATTAAATTTTATATATTGATTTATTCCATTATCATTAATATCTAATTCTATATTTTTTATTTTTAAATCATAATAAAAACTAAATATTACTTCAGATTTTTTCAGATCATTATTTAATATAAAAAATATAGAATTTATATGATTAGAATTTTCTAATAGATAGTTATTATTATTATCTTTATTATATGTTATATGGTAATCTGTATCAATAAATTTATTTAATGTGTGAATTAAAATATCAATACCATATATTGCGATATATGCTAATTCTTCTATTTTTTTTGCATTTACTGGTTCATTTGTACCTAACATCTTTATTGCAATTGCGAGATTTGTAAGATTAAAATTATCATATAATTTTGGATCAGTATTACGTAACCCTTCTTGACATAATACTTTATAAAAAATAGCAATTATATGTTCAAAAATATTATATTCTAATGTTTCTTGAGAATTATTTAATTTTTCTTGTTGGCTTTGGCTTTGGTTTTCGTGTGTTTTTAATGTTCGTTGTGATTTATCAATTCTTTCTACTAGTTTATCTAATTTTTCTTTACTATATACTTTTATATATCTTAATAATAATTGAATCATACGACCACGTAGATGATCTCCAAAAACAAATGCATTGATTATAACATTAAACCAACATGTACCATATAATTGAGTAGTTCTATTTACACCACATTCACTTAGATATTGTTTTAATTTAAATTGATATTCATAAAATCCAGAATCATATAGATCTTTATATAAATAAATATTTTTAATAATATATTTATATTGTTTTAGATATTTATCTTTTAATTCTATATTTTTATCAAAATTATATTTTACATCAGTCATTGTAAAAATTTTTGTTTCATCTATTTCTACAGGTCTTGATTGTATTTTTTTTATACGAGAAAAAATTCTGGGGTGTTTTATATTTTGTATCCTAGATACTTTTCTAGATATTTTAGATTTTTTATTTAATCTTTTATTTATTTTTTTTTGAGATGTATTTACAGTAAAAGTTTTATATATATCAAATAAATCATTTAATATATTTTTTTTATATATATTTATATTTTTTTCCCCACCAATTTGAATATTTTTATTTTTTAATTTAATATATTTTTTTTTATATTTAATATATTTTAATTTATAATTCATTATATATATTATACAATGAATTATAAATTAAAATATATTAAATATAAAAAAGAATATATTAAATTAAAAAATAAAAAAATAATTTATGATTTAATTGGTGGTGCATGTACACAAAAAAAATTAAATTTTACTAACATAGATTCTATTTTAGAATTTATAAAAGAATATTATACATGTGCACCAAATCAAACTAAAAATCAATATTTTGTTATTTTATATGGTCCACCGGCTTCTGGAAAAACTTTGTCAAGAAAAATTGCATGTAAATTAATAAAAGATAATTTTGACGAAAAATTATCGTATGATGATATTTATAATAGTTTTATCGATACTGGAGTTGATGAAATTGTTTCAAAAACTTTGATAAATGAAACAGAAAATACAAAATCTGTAGAAGAACAAATGATTGATAATATTAATCATATATTAACAGACGAAAATAAAACATTACAATTTATAAAAGATAATATTGATAGAAAAGATATTATAGATATGAAAAAAAAAAATTCTGATTTATATATTAAATATAGAAAATTAGTTGATGAAATGTCATTAGTATTAGGTGCATTTGCAACATTTGTTAGAAAAAATGTATTTTTTGAAATTTCTAGTCCATATATTGATTATATAATTAACCTTATTAATACAGCTTATAAGTGGAATTATAAAATAATATTTATATATCCATATACAAATAATATAGATTTATTAAATGACCGTGTTATTATACGTGGTTTACAAGTTGGTAGATTTATTGAACAGACTGAAATTATAAAAAAAATAACTGAATGTTACACAGCTTATACAAATAAAATAATTAATTTTGATAATGATAAATCTATGTTAAATGAATATGAAAATATAATTATTTTTAGATATAATACAAAAATAAATAGCGATGAACAAAAATTATTAAGTACATATAATTATAATTTTGATGATCCAAATATTAATGAAAAAATATATGATTATATAATAAAAAATAATAAAAAAATAAATATATATAAAATTACAGAATAATATGTGTTATAATTATATATGAATATTTCTCGAGATTTTTTATTGAATAATATATTTTCACAATGGACTAAATGTAAAAATAATCATATATATTTAGAAAATATTTCAGATAGACAATTATATTTTCCATCTTATAATATTAATGATATAAATAAAAAAACATTATATATTGATAATTGTAATAATATAGAATTATATGTGAATAATAAAATTAATCATATAATTTTAATCCATTGTGAAAATATAAATTTGTATATATCTTCTGGTTTAATTTCTGGATTAGATATATTACATGGAAAAAATATAAATGTTTTTATATATAATGATGGAATAAATTTTAGTGAAATTTCAAACAGCGATGATTGCAATTATTATTATTTTATCGATGATAATAATTTTTATGTAAATACAAATTATTGTTATAATATTAAATTTACTACAAATAATAAAAATATTATGACAAATAAATCTCTATTTTCTCAAAAAAAATATTATATTATCAATAATAATGATATTATATGTATAAATGACAATGAATAATAAATTTATCCTTGATTTATATATAAATCACATAACCAATTATATTTCATATCATGAAATTTATTACAATAAATACATTTTTTTATTGAATTATCTATTTTATATTTATTTATTTTTTCTTGTTTTACATTTCTAAATAAATTCTCACCTATTTTTCTTATAAATTCAGTATTCATATTATAATATATCGATTATAATATAAATATATAAACTTAACTTTTATTAAAGTTAGTTAATAATATATTACATATTCTTTTATATTATTATCATTAATATATGAATAAATATTATCAATTATTGGCGTATAATAATCAAAATCAGTATATAATATAATATCAATTAATAATGTTATTATATCATTATTTTCTATTTCTATATCACAAATTTTTTCGATCTTAGATAATTTATGAAAATATAATCTAATTTTTTTTCCTATATACTTATCTTTTTCTTTTATTAAATTAATATATCCATTTGATTGTGACGATTTATTTATAAACATATGAATAATATTATTATCTATATGAAATATATTAGATATATTAGACATATTAGACATATTAGACATATTAGACATTGTAATTATTTTTTCATTTATTATTTTTGTTTTTTCTTGAATATTATTTTCTATATTTTTTTTATTTGTATCAGATACATAACAAGTCATTATTAAATCTTTCTATTTATATATTTATTATTTGTTATTTTTATATTAGATTATATATTAGATTATATATTAATTTGTTATATTTTTCAATTTTTCTATGAATATTTTATTGTCTCTTGATCTTGAAGAGAATAAATCAAATGGATTTTTAAAAGATGGAATTAATTTATTAATCTCTTTTATTAAATTAAATAATACTTCTTCTTTATCTATATCTGTATCATATATATCATGTATAAAATCAAATTTTAAATCTGGATTTTTTTTTTGCAATTTATATAAATCTGAAATAAGTGTGTCATCTTTTTTTGTTATTTTTTCTAATATATTATTAAAAATATTATAACAATAATCATATTTTTCATTTGATTCAATATATCTTTTATTATATGATTGTTTATCATAATTATATCCAATACAATATGAATTATCAAAAAATAATTTTAATGCTTCTAACTGTTGTCCTAAAAGTATTCTATTAGAATTAGGTATTTCATCTATATATGCTTTAATTTTAAATGGTTTATCTATATTTATATTTGTATTTTGTGGTACAAATTTTAATTCTAAATTTACATATTTATTGTGTGTAATTTTAGCACTCTCGCCTGCAACACCAATTGTATGAAATTCAAAACCTTTTCTAATTTTTAACCTTAATATTTTTACTAAATTTGCAGATATAGTTGTTATTGCACTATTACCTGTATCAAATATTACAGAATATGGTGATAAACTTTCTATATCAATAAAGTGATTTGATCCATTTTTTATCAAAATACCTTTATTATATATTGTATCTATACGTTTCATTACATTATTTAATATATTTATTCTCTTATCAGTTGCATTACAAATATTCAAAATATTATCTTTTTTTAATTTAATATTATTCAATAACACATGTTCTAATAAATTACCAAAATTATCTTGTAAATATTTATAAAATTCATAATTTGAAATTAATTTATTTGTTAAATATGTGTTATATATGTGTTTAAATAAAATTGTACTTTCCGGACAATAATTTTCATTTGTTTTTAATTTATCATATGAATTTTGGAAGTTAAATTTTGATATAAATAATGAAGGTAAATCAATAATATCTGTTATAGTTTCTTTATAATTATTTATTTGTGTGATATCAAATAATATTTCATTCAGATGTTTTTGAGTTTGTGGGTCTCTTCTTGTAGTTGATTTTCTTATTTGACATAAACCTTCTATTTTATGATTATCTATTTCATCTATGATATTTAATATAAACATATAATTAGAATCATTATTTATATAATAATAATCTTTTAGTAAATTATTTAGATCACATACTATTATAAATTCATAATTTATGTTATTAACAATAAATTTTATACAAAATAATTTATAATCATTTGATACTTCTATAAATGATATTTGATTCTTTGTAATCTTTTCTGGTCTATTATCACTTATTTTTAAAATATTTTTATCGATTATATTCATATTAAATTTTGTATGCATATATGAATTAATTGGATCTATTAATTCATATTGACATAAATCTGTATTTACTATTGTTATTTTAGATGTTAATATGACATTTGTATTATCTAAATTAGTATCTCGAATAGCCCCTAATTTATTATTTATAACATCATAATTTAATAAAGTTAATTTTTTTTTATCGATATCTAAATCATTAATTTTTAATCCACCACCGCTTAATAACATATTTTCTAAATTTAAATATTTTTTTTTATATTTTATATATTTATCTCTATAATCCATATAATATAATATTGATAAAATAATAAAATAATAAATTTATTATTTTATCTATGTTATTTTATCTATATATTTATCTGGTTGATATCTTTCATTATAATGATTTACATTTGATGACCATAAATTATAATATTTACCTATATCTTTTTCTGTTAACCAAAATTCTGGAGAATTATAACATATAAATTTACATACATCTAATTTATTTATATAATCAGATTTTGACCACCAAAAATTACCAGAATAATGTATTTTTAACGGATTCTCTTTTGTTAAATTTATTCCAACTGTATCATATTCATCTAATATATCTATACATCTTTTATATTTTATAATATTGAAATAAGATAAATATTCTATCCAATCTTTTACATTTATATTCTGATTATTATGTCGTACACCTTTTGTATGTATATATAATACTTTAAAATTTTCTTTTTTAGAATCCTCATATAATTGATTAAGTGTAAATAGTTCATATTCTGCTAAATTATCAGACATCGCAAAAATGTTAATTTTTGGATCAGTAAATAATGGATCATAAAATTCATGATTACCTAAAATTCCACATCTTATCTCTTTAATAATATCATATAATCCACTATCTTTTATTTTGTTAAATAAATTATCAAATATATTCTTCCAATTATTTACACAACAAATATGAAAATATATGTAGATGTTCATTATATTAGATATAATATAGCTAAATTTTATATGTATTATTCTATTTTTTTCCAATAAAAATATAATAAATATGTATTAATGATATATCCTAAAATTAACATTCCTTGGGGTGATAATGGATCACCAAAACAATTTACAAAATTTCTTCTAATATATCTATACATTTGGGGTATTATATATTTATTTTCTTGTAAAATATATATTTTTATTATTAAATCCTGTTTATCTTTTGGTAAATTTTCTGGTAATGAAGAATATGCATCTCTACACATTGATAAATCTTTATGTGAAACATTATCAATCATTGATTTATCAAATAATTCTATCTGTGTATCAATATCTTTGTATATTTGTTGAAATTTTTTCTTTAAAAATATATGAAATGGCATGATATGCAATATATAAATTAAAGGTATTAATCCTAACATAATAATTTTTGTACATTTATATGATATAAATCCTCCAAAGATAACAAATAACCATACAATCATATGAACTAAACATAATATTGTAAACGATATAGATAACATTATTTATATATATTATCAATATATAATAATTTGTGTTAATTTAATATACATATAATTTCTTAGCATTCCCTTGTAATCCAACTAACACCAACATATTTGGATTTATAAATATATTATTATAATTATTTTTTATCATATTATTATGAAAAATTATATGTTCACATATATAATTATTATCTGTTGGAGTGTAATCAATATTATCTAATATAATTTTCATTTTTATTAATTCTAATCCTGCAAATGCTGAACGAACTTTTATTAGATCATCTCCAACTTTTTTTTTATTCATATTATAATATATCGGTATTATATCAATTATATTTTTATTAATGTCATATTTTTCATCTTTGTATGCAATTAAATCATAATAATATGGTTGACCAGCTGTAAATGTTATACCATTAACACCATAAGCACTTATACTATCCCATGAATCATAATTACCAAAACTATGGGCTATACCATTTATATCAATAGGACCAGCCATATCAAGATCTATCATACATATAACATCAAAATTATTATAATATTTTTTAATATGATCTAATAATTTATTTCTATATTTAACCATTTTTTTCATTCTTCCTTCACTAAAAGTACCATGATCTTTTGCTTGGATTGTATTATATTTACAATCTAATGCATCATCACATTCTATTAAATCAAATTTATTATTTTGTTTACAAATATTTTTTATTAGATTACGAGTATTATCGTTAGAATCATTTTCAAATATTACAACTCTATAATCATAAAAATAACTACCTAATTGTTCAAATCTATCTCTTAATTTATAAACATTGTTTTCAATATTGATACATAGACCACAAAATATTATTTTTGTATTTTTCATTTTATTATAACCATTGTTAACTAATTCATTATATTTACCACAATTTTTTTTACATTTAAAATCTTTATATGGAAATTTTGTAATATCATTATACCATTGTGGATGTAATATTTCTAATAATGATTTTTTATTTTTTTTACAATATATTTGTGTTATTATTATTAATATTAGTATTAATAATATAGAATATAAAATATAATTTATTATATATTTATTCATATATAATAACATAATAAAATTTTATATATTAGAGTTATTATTATATATAACGCCATAATAAAATTACTAATGTTATATATATAATTATTGTTATTGGACTAAAATAACGGAGATATTTTATATTATTTTTACATTGATTTGGTGTAAAAACATTAAATTGTAATATTATTTCTGATTCATTTTTATCATATATTTTTTCTTGACATTCCAAAAATAATGTTAATAATATATATAATATAATTCCAGGAATTATAACTTTTTTAAATTTATTGTCTAATTTATTTTTTGAATTATAATACATTAATAAAACTAATACTCCTACTTTTGTAACATCAGATATGTGATCATAAATGTCACCAAATTTAGTAACCATATTGTATTTTCTTGCAAATTTACCATCAACGCAATCAAAATAATAACTTAATAAAAATAATAATGCAGAGATCATATATTGATCTTTATAAAAAGCATATCCAGATAATAATCCAGATATTAAACTTAATGTAGTTATTTTATTTGGTGTAAAATTATTTTTATAATAAAATTCAAGATGTAAATCTATTATTTTATAAAGAAAAGTATCTATTGGATTATCTAAATTATCAGAGATTTTGTTTACCATAAATTAACTATATATTTTTTTTTAATATATAGTTAATTTATGTTTAAGGCTAAAATATTAATATAATAATATTTTTAAGCGTTTACCATATAATATAATGAGATAATAAATTATATCATTATATTATATGCTAAAGGATAAGCGTTTACCATAAATTAACTATATATTTTTTTTTAATATATAGTTAATTTATGTTTAAGGCTAAAATATTAATATAATAATATTTTTAAGCGTTTACCATAAATTAAGAATAGTAAATATTTCTAAATCATATCTTTCATTTTTCTCCATGATATACTAATATTATTATCTTCAATATTCCATCATTAAATTTTTTATTATCTATAAATGCGAACCATATATTATTATATGCAAAATCTAACATTTTCTGAACAACAAAATTTGTATTTATTTTATTTATTGAACTAACTAATTCTATTATTTGTAATGGAAGATCAAATACATCTTTTATATCATCTATTCCTATATCATCTGATTATTTTAATGTAAAATTTAATTGTTTTAGTTTTTTTATCCTTTATCCGCCTGAAAAATATATCAAAAGTTAAATGAATCTTAACTGGCATCAGTGTTAAAACACTGATAGGCTGTTAAGGGATATCATAATCCATTTTATATGATTATTATTATGATTATTATGATTATTATGATTATTATTATTATTATGATTATAGATATATTATGAATATTTTTCAATTTTTATAAAAAAAATAAATTAAATAAATTAAATAAATTAAATAAATTAAATAAATTAAATAAATTATTATTCACTAGATACAAAAACAAAATCATCATCAATATTAATATCTCTAATATTACCTAAAATCATATTGATCGTAATTAAAATATTATTAGATGGATGGACAAATTCTGTTGGACAAAAATTATTTTCAAATGATTTAATCTGAAAAATAATATCTTTATTTTTACATCTGTATATATAGTTTCTTTGGATATTCCCTTTTGTTGTTGTATATGCAATTAATATAATTCCAAAACCTCCAACTTTATATTTTTCTAATATCTTTATATTTGCATAGAATTTATTATTCTTATTATTATAATAATTTTTAATAATATCATTATTTAAAATATCATTATTTAACATATCATTATTTAACATATCATTATTTAAAATATCATTATTTAAAATATCATTATTTAAAATATCATTATTTAACATATCATTATTTAACATATCATTATTTAACATATCATTATTTTTAATATCATTATTAAATTTATTATTAAATTTATTATTTAGATTATTAAATGTATTAGTTAGTTCAAGTTGATTAATATCAACAATATTTTTAATCATCTGTGCATCACAATTAATATTTTTAAGTTTCTGATATTTTTGTAAGTAAATTTTCTTTAACATATCATTATTTAACATATCATTATTTAAAATATCATTATTTAAAATATCATTATTTAAAATATCATTATTTAAAATATCATTATTTAAAATATCATTATTTAAAATATCATTATTTAACATATCATTATTTAACATATCATTATTTAACATATCATTATTTAAAATATTATTATTTATAATATCATTATTTAAAATATCATTATTTAACATATCATTATTAAATTTATTATTAAATTTATTATTAAATTTATTATTTAGATTATTAAATGTATTAGTTAGTTCAAGTTGATTAATATCAACAATATTTTTAATCATCTGTGCATCACAATTAATATTTTTAAGATTTGCCTGTAATGTTTTATATTCAGATATTAATGTTTCATGATTTTCTGATATTTTTGTAAGTAAATTTTCAAGATTTTCAATACGTTTACTTAATTCAGATATTTTTGTCTGAAAAATAAAATTATCATATATTAATTCATTTTGATTTTTATTAAATTTATTTAATTTTTCATGAAGAATTTTATTACATGAATTACATAATTTAAGTGAATTATAAACATAACCGGAATTTATATAACAATGATCGCGACATTTTTTAATGTCTATATCTAAATCAGAAATATTCCACTCAATATGTGTATTGTCATTTTTTGTTAAACATGCCTCTTCTAACGTAGTAACAAGATTTTGTAAAAAAGTAGATATTTCAGTCATTATATTATATAATATTATAATATATAATGATTAATATATTATAATATATTTTATTCAATTTTTTTTCAATTTTTTTTCAATTTTTTTTCAATAAATATTTTCTGGGACATTTTCTAATAATTGTGCTTTTTGTATTAATGCTAATTTTTGTGTTTCAGCAACTTTTAAATTAGTTGCAACTACATTTTTTTCTGGGGTAGTATTTTGTTGTGATACATTAACTGATTCAGCAACTGGTTTTTTATCTGTTGGTAAACGTGGTTCTTCCATTCCAAAATATTTTTTAAGATAAGCATTAACAACATGATGTACAATTACAAAAAGTACAGCATGTGCAACAGCTGTAACATATTTAGATTGAGATGGAATTGTAAATACAATTCCAGGAACCAATAAAAAGAATATTAATCCACATACTAAATTTATCCACATTTTATAATATTATTATATGATAAAAAAAAATAAAAAAATATATATTTATTTTTTAATCAGATATTTTTACATTTTTAATTATATAACTATAAATTAAATGCCTATAGATTAAATGCCTATAGATTACAAGTTATCTTTAATAACTTTTGATCATTTTTTTTACTTATGAATAAATAGATATTCTACAAAAAGGACATTTTTGTGTTTCTAATATTTTTGGATAACATTCTACGCAAATATAATGATTACATTCTAATGATATATTAGTATATTCTGTAAAACATATTGCACATTCTATCATTTTTTTATTTTGTAATCTATTTATAAAAATATTTATTTGTCTATCATATTCTTCATCAAAATCAATATTATTTTGTAAATATTTAATATATCTTTCTAAAGGTGTTGTTAATGTTTTTAGACTTATTTTTGCATGTTCTATATTTCTTTTTATTGATTCGATATAATAATAAATAGCCATATCTTTATTATTTTTTATAATGTGATAATATAATCCAAGATTATAAAATGATACTTCAATTTCATATTTAATTGATAATTTATAATATTCTGCAGCTTTATCATAATCTTTTTCTACATCATAATAATACATACCAATATTATTTAACACATGAATATTGTTAAATTTATGTGCCATATCGTAATATTTTTTAGCTAAATCATATTTTTTTTCACTAAAAAAATGATAACCTAAATTATTCATAGCATCTGAATTTTTTTCTTCAATTGCTAATAAATAATATTTCTGTAATAATGATTTATTTTTTACAATAAATTGATAATATACACCTAATTTATAATATTCTTTATTTTTTATTAAATAATTTATATTTGAATAAGTATAATAATCATCAAATATATAACTCGACATAATAATAATATAATAATATAAAACAAAATATTTTATAATGGTAATATTTTTATAAATTATTTATATCTCAATTTAATTATATAATTATTATGTCGAGTGTAGATTCTATAACTAATTACATAAATGATTTTGATTTGGTTTCACAATTAAGTTATGGTAAAAATAAATATAATGTTGGTAAGATTATATTAAATTGTGATAATGATAGATGTAGATTTTATTTATGTATTTGGTTTAATGATAATATTATAAAAATATTTTATAATACATTTACATCAAATGATACATTTATGATATATACATATAATACATATAATAAAAAATCATTTGATATTATGAAAGAATACATAATTTATGAAATGAATAAATTAGATGATAAATTATTTATAAATATACCAAAAAAATTATTTATAGATTATATAAATGCATGGTTTGATCCAAGTTTAATAAATAATGTATTTATATAAATATATATTTTGTATTTTGTATTTTTATTAGAATTATTTTTTATAAATAAAATATATTGATATTATGTTAAAATATATAATAATATATATTATTTTTGTTTTTAATATTATTAAAATAACATATAATATAACATTTACAAATTTTTTTATAAATTTTTTTAATCTAAAAATAAAAGTTATTGGTAAAGAAAATTTAAAAAATTATAAAAAATTAAAATTAATTATTATGAGTAATCATATGAATGGTATAGATTATCCTATTATTGTTCACACAATAAATTATTATACAAATAAAAATAAGAAAATTTATACAATTGTTAAACATGATCTATTTGGCAGCGAAGTTGATAATAATATTATTTCTAATATATTGAGTTTATTTAAAGATAATATATATAATAAATTAAATTTTCTTAGTTATGAAAGAGGTAATAAAAATAGTGGAGAAAAAATAAAAAAACAAATATTAAAAACTATAAATAATGGTCATAATATTTTATTATTTCCTGAAGGTGAATGTTCTAGAACAGGAATTCCTAATAATTTTAAACCAGGTGTTTTTAAATTATGTTCTGAAAATGATATTTGGATATTACCAATAACATTAAAATTTAATAAAAATATAGGCGTAAATAAAAATGATGCTATAGATATAAATAAATGGTTTAATGTCACTGCAACTATTTATATACATAAACCTATATTTAATAAAAATTGGGAAATATTAAAAAATAATGTTTTTCATATAATTAGAAAGCCAATAAAATAATATAAAAATAAAATAATATGTTATAATATAATTTAATTATGTCTGATGGATTAGGAAGATTTCTTGCGCAAACATCTAATTATATAATTGATTTAAATGATGCAGTAACTATATTAAATGTAAATTATGAATTAATTAGTGATATAATAATACCAATTAGTTCAAAATTTTCTGATGAGTATAATACTTTTACTTGTAATACTATTTCTGGTCAAGAAATATATTTAAATGGTATAAAACTTTCACCAAGTGGTAGTAATGTTGATATAAGTAATAATACAAAAAATGCTCTTGTAACTGTTGATGGTAGTAATAATACATTATATGCAAATTCCGGATTAACATATAATCCATCTGGTTTATTAACTGTTTCTGGTAATATTATTTCGACTAATACTATTTCTAGTAATATTATAACTGCAAATACCTTATCTGGATCTAATTTATATCTTAGTGGTGTATTAATTAATCCATCTGATTTTGGATTATCTATATCTGGTACTATTATTCCAAATACATTACTTCAAGTTAGTGGTAATGATCAATATTTATATTGTACTAGTGGTTTATTATATAGTAATAATATATTATCAGTACCTACTATTTCTGGTAATACTATTTTTGGAAATACTATTTCTGGTTCTAATTTATATCTTAGTGGTAATCTTATTGCTCGTGGTAATATCTCTGGTTCTAATCTAACTGTCTCTGGTGTTTCTACTGATAATAATGGTAATCTTAATCTTAGTGGTAATCTTAATCTTAGTGGTAATGTTATTTCGACTAATACTATTTCTGGTAATATTATAACTGCAAATACCTTATCTGGATCTAATTTATATCTTAGTGGTGTATTAATTAATCCATCTGATTTTGGATTATCTATATCTGGTACTATTATTCCCTATGCATTACTTCAAATTAGTGGCAGTGATCAAGATCAACATTTATATTGTACCAGTGGTTTATTATATAGTAATAATATATTATCAGTACCTACTATTTCTGGTAATACTATCTCTGGTAATACTATTTTTGGAAATACTATCTCTGGTTCTAATTTATATCTTAGTGGTAATGTTATTGCTAGTGGTAATATCTCTGGTTCCAATCTAACTGTCTCTGGTGTTTCTACTGATAATAGTGGTAATCTTAATCTTAGTGGTAATGTTATCGCTCGTGGTAATATCTCTGGTTCTAATCTAACTGTCTCTGGTGTTTCTACTGATAATAGTGGTAATCTTAATCTTAGTGGTAATGTTATCGCTCGTGGTAATATCTCTGGTTCTAATCTAACTGTCTCTGGTGTTTCTACTGATAATAATGGTAATCTTAATCTTAGTGGTAATCTTAATCTTAGTGGTAATGTTATCGCTCGTGGTAATATCTCTGGTTCTAATCTAACTGTCTCTGGTATTTCTACTGATAATAATGGTAATCTTAATCTTAGTGGTAATGTTATCGCTCGTGGTAATATCTCTGGTTCTAATCTAACTGTCTCTGGTATTTCTACTGATAATAATGGTAATCTTAATCTTAGTGGTAATGTTATTGCTAGTGGTAATATCTCTGGTTCTAATCTAACTGTCTCTGGTGTTTCTACTGATAATAATGGTAATCTTAATCTTAGTGGTAATGTTATTGCTCTTGGTAATATCTCTGGTTCTAATCTAACTGTCTCTGGTGTTTCTACTGATAATAATGGTAATCTTAATCTTAGTGGTAATATTATTGCTAGTGGTAATATCTCTGGTTCTAATCTAACTGTCTCTGGTGTTTCTACTGATAATAATGGTAATCTTAATCTTAGTGGTAATGTTAATGCTCTTGGTACAATATCTGGTTCACAATTATATATTAGTGGCGTTCAAATTACTGGTAATGGTAGTGTTGATATTAGTAATAATAACACACAATATGCATTATTAACTGTAAGTGGACCTAGTAATACATTATATGCAAATTCCGGATTAACATATAATCCATCTGGTTTATTAACTGTTTCTGGTAATATTTATTCTTCTGGTAGTATAACTATTTCTGGTAATGTTAATGCTAATTCATTGGGTATTACAAATGATATTAGATGTAGTTCTATTAATGGATCAAATGGATTTTCACTCGATACATCTGGTAATTTACATACCAATTTACTTAATAGTACAACAAGCTTTATGAATGATCAAAGTGGTAATATATTTACTAATGGTTCTGTTGTTGTTGGAAAAAATATAGTTATGACACCATCTGGTAATTTATATGGGGGTAATCTTATTTTACCAACTTATACAAATAATTTACAATTACCATCTCCTTCTATAAGTGGAAGTATGGCATTTTATATAAGTGGTGGTGTTAATTATTTAGCAATAAATGTTAATGGCACAAATTGGGGAGGAGTACCACTCAATAATATCACTTAATCATCTAAAAAATTAATAAAAAAAGATATTTACACAATACGATTATCATATTAAATATCAACTAGATAAATATCGCCTAATTTCAAAAAAAAAAATAAAAAATAATAAAAAAATTAATGATAAATGAAACAAAACAAATCAAAACACATTGATTGATATAAATCTAATTTTTCAAAAGTTTTCTTGTGATCATTCAAATGTTGCAAAATAACTTTATAAGGTTGCCATTTGTGATGTATAATTTCATCTTTTGCATTTTGATCAAATCAAACCGTTAAAATTGAATCTAACAAAAATTCATATATCTGATGTGTATTTTTTTTTGTATATATCTCGCATTCATACAATTTTTCAAAAAGAATTTGAAGATTTGAATTTTTAGGAATAAATGGAATTTCCATTTTATTTATTATTTATTATTTATTATTTATTCTTTAGTATTTATTATTTATTCTTTAGTATTATGTTATTATATATAATACAATAAATCATAATAATATATTATAATTTTCATTTTTTATATTATATGTCTAATATTCTAGATTTATATAATAAAATGATTAAAGCAAAAAAACATTATCAACATGTAACAACAAATAATAATTTTAAAATATTTTATGAAATTAAACAACACTTATTTCAAGAACTTGATAATATTTCATTAAATGAGAATAATTGGATTATAAATGATAATAATTGGATTATAAATGATAATAAATGTATTAAATGTATTAAATGTATTAAATGTAATTATATAATTAGTTGTATTGATATAAAATTGCTAAAATATAAAAAATTAATACATCAAGAATTTAATTGCAAATAAAATTCTTTATATATTATTTCTATTTTAATATGATGATTCATAATATTTATTATATAATTAAGTTTAACTTTAGATTCAAATTTAGATTCAAATTTTATATATTATTTAATAATATATATGGATAAATATTATAATAAATATTATAATAAATATATAAAATATAAACAAAAATATCAAATATTGAAATTAGAAAAAATGATAAAAAATAAAATAACATTAACTTTATATAATATGCATATATTTATTGATTATATTACAAAAAATAAACAAAATAAAAATAAATTATTAACTTTTGCAATAAAATATAATCATGATGATCTTATAAATTTACTATCAAATCAATAAATTTATATTATATGCAAATGATCTCACATTATTTAGATAATTAATATATTTTACTTTATCATCTTTTGATAAATTTAAAAATTCAATATTAAAATCAAATACATTATCCATAAATTCATTATATGATTTTTTATTCATAGTTAAAACTTTTGGATTTATTTTGTGATATGTTTCAGAAAATATACAATTCTTACATTCAAATAATTTATTATCTGCTCTTACATAATTATTGCAACAAAATTTACCAATTTCTTTATATTTCTGTTGATGATCAAATAAATCTTTTCCACAATTATCACATCTATTTTTATAATTAATTGTTACAAAATTTTCACATGTATTATGTTTATATTTTGAAAAACCACATGTTTCACAATCTGCAAAAAAATCTGTAGTATAATATTTTTGACAAATAGTATGATCTTCTTCAAAATAATTACAATTCTTACAAAGCATACATTTGAATAGATCAATTACTTTTATCTTATGATCTCTTTCATTACAAATAGAATTCACTAATTCTTCACTTGTCTCGAACTTTTTACATGTACCGTCATCGCTCAAAGTTAAGCCTCCCTTGGAGGTCCTTAACTTTGACGATATGCTAGCGTTTTCGGCTCCAAGTTTAGAAGGTTCTAAACTTTTAGCGGAAACGGTACACTTATTTTTTGATATTTTTGATAATTCTGATAGAAACTCAATAAAACCATCATATTCAAAATTATATTCAGGTAAAGATAAATTTAAAATATTCTTAACAAATGAAATCAGTGTATCTTTTAACTTTTCATCTATTTTTGTTGTATTTTTAAATTTGTGTATTATATCTTTTATATAATTTATAGAATCTGTATTATCTGAATTATCTTTATTGTCACATACGTCACATTCATATGATGATGGATCATTATATATATTATATATAACTTGATATAATTTAATAATTGAATCTATTGATTGTTCTGTTGATTGTTCTGTTGATTGTTCTGTTAATTGTGCCATAATTATATATTTATTATATTATTAATCATATTTATTAATAATATATATCAATATCTTAACAATTCAATTTTTATCATATATATTAATCATTATTGTATCACCTGAATTATCACAATAAAATACATTATATGAATATAATATTTTTGCTATTTTTTTTATTATTTTTTGTTCATTGATATTATCAATATGATAAAAATGTAAATATTTGTTAATATAACTTAATAAATTATTATCTAATTTTATATAATTTATATAAATACAAATACAATGTTTATTATAAATTTGTGATAATAGATGTACATCATTTATAAAATTATGAACATTATTATTGATACAGAAACAAATAAAAAAAGTAGTATTATTATAATTATAATCAATGATATAATCTATTGAATATATATTTAATAAATTTATTATATCATTTTTTATATATACTTTTTGTCGTGATAATAAAAGCTGATTATAAATAATATTTGAAATATTCATGTCTTATGATATATATTATAATCGAATATATATTATAATCTAATACATAATTTAATACATAATTTAATACATAATTTAATACATAATTTAATATAAATCATTCATTTGTTGATTTAATAATTTATATAGATCAATAGATTTATCATATTCTGATTTATTACCAGTAACAACATCTACTGAAAAACCTATTTTTAAATTTATTTGTTTTTCTTCATTTATTTTCTTACGTAATATCAATAATTTTTTAAATAATTCTTGACAAATATTCATACTACATCTTATATAATTTGCTTCATTTTTTTCTTTTACTTCTTCACTTATTTTTTGTAAAACTTCTTTAGAAAATAATACACCTAAACATCTCATAAAATTTATAGATTTTTCTTCACCAAATAAAGCAAAATTAAATATAATACGTTCTGGTTGAATGCCAATTGATATACATTTATTAACATAATCTACAATTGTTTTTTCAAATAATTCATAATTATAAACCATTTGAGTTATAAAAAATTTACAATTATTTTGTGTTTTTTTTACCATTAAATCTGTTTCAAAATCACCTCTTTCTGGTAGACATACACTTCCTGACATAACATCTAGATGTTTTGTTTTAACTTCGTCATTAATATAATCTGCAGGTGTTCTGCCATTTATTTGAGGTAATTTTCTAGAATTTCCTCCAATCCATACTAATGTTTTTTGATTTCTTTTTATAATAGTATCATTCATCCAAGTATCTATTATAGTTTTTCTTTCTGCTTCAGATATTTCTGGTTGTAATGATTTTTCTGGTAATGCTCTATATAATATTATAGGATTATTTGGAAATTGTTTTGATATGAAATTTGCAAATATATCAGCTTGTTCTTTTTTTATAAATTTAAATGGTCTTGGTTGTCCATCTTTGCATTGTTCATCTTGTATATCATATACAACTAATGCACTTGGATTACATCCATCTACTACTTTTTTTATTCTATTAAAATGTTCAATCTTCATATTTGATGATGCACAATCATTTGGCGCACCTAATGCATATACACCAATACCGTGCGTATCATCAATAATATGTGCTTGTAATTCTTTATGTCCAGAACCAATCAAACTCATTTTTAATTGATTATATTTGCTTTTATATTTTGAATATTTTTCTTGATAATTCATATATAATATTATTAAGAAAAATAAAAAAAATATAAAAAAAATATAAAAAATAATATATCATAATACATTATAATACATCATAATACAATTTTTTCAGGCGGTTAAAAGATACTAATATTATGATCAAAACGATTTTTTGTTTTGATAATAGAATAAATTGTAGTATTTATTGTATTACTTATTGTATTACTTATTGTATTACTTATTCAGAACATACATTATTATGATATGATATGATATGATATGATATGATATGATATAATATATTCATTTTTTTATGATTATTATTTTATGATTATTATTTTAGAAATATTTTAGAAATATTTTAGAAATATTTTTATAAAAAAATTTTTTTTTTTTTAGTGTATAAAAATTTTCTTAAATTTCGACAAAATTTTGTCGATTTTGTAGAATTACGAACATGTAAAGAAAGTCATTTATCACAGTTTGTGATAAGTTGATTGATTTTATCACGATTTTTTATGTAGACATGGTTTCTTTTCGACAACTTATCACAAACTGTGATAAATTTTATTTTTTATCACAATTTGTGATAAATTTTGATTTTTTTGTCGAAAAACGTATAAGTAACATAAATAATTATATAAATATTATAAAAAAGTTATAATATATAATAAATTTATGATCAGTTTATGTATTGAAAATATATAAAAATTAATATTATATATATATTATATATTGAATGTCATATTTATGTAAAATATGTCAGAAAACATTCAAATATGATTATTTATTAATACGACATATGAATAAAAAAATAACATGTGATAAAAAACTATTAATTAAAAATAATGATATTATCAAAAATATTAATAATGAAATAGAATTACAAATAAAATTATTAGATGATAAAATAAATGATATTTATAATAAATCACTTGACAATCTATATTTATGTAATTTTTGTAATAAAGAATTCAAATTAAAAGGTAATCTTAAAAGACATATGGATAGGTATTGTATAGAAAAGAAAAAAATACTAGAAGAAAAAAATATACTACTATTAGAAAAAAAAATTAATGAAAATTTTATGGAAACAAATAAAAAATATTTTATTAATAATAAACAAAATGATAATAATATTAATAATATTGATAATATTGATAATATTGATAATAATATTGATAATAATATTAATATTAATAATGATAATACTATAAATAATATTAATAATATTAATGATATTACAAATAATACTATTAATGTAAATTTTAATATAAATAGTAATGATATTAAATTAAATTCATTTGGAAAAGAAGATGTTTCACATATCACAACAGCCGAATATAAAAAAATATTATCAACATTCTTTACAGGATTTATTGAATATATCAAAAAAATACATTTTGATGATAGAATGAATGCAAATCATAATGTTTATATGTCAAAAGTAGATTCAAAATATGCATATATTTATGACGATAATCAATGGAATATACAAAAAAAAGAAGAAATAATTGATAAAATAATTTCAAAAAAAAAAATATTATTAAATAATATCAGTAGTGAATTACTTGAAAAAGGACAAATAACTGATAATATTTATGAATTGCATGCAGAATTTAATATGAACTGTATTAATGGAGGTAAGGAATGTGAAAAATCATTAAGTAAAGATGTAGAATTATTATTATATAATTATAGAAATAAAATATTAGATAAAAATAATAATAATAATAATAATAATAATAATAATAATAATAATAATAATAATAATAATAATAATAATAATAATAATAATAATATAAAAACTTTGAAATAATATCATATATTTTTTTTAATTTTATTCTATTTTTTAAATTTTGATTTTTATGTGTATATTCATAAGTTATATAATTACTTTTTATATTTGTAGTAAATAAAATATATAGATAAATTATACAAAAAATATACAAAAATTATAAAAAATTTATAAAAAATTTATAAAAAATTTATAAAAACTTTTTTTAAATTTACAGAAATATTTTTATAAAAAAATTTTTTTTTTTGAGTGTATAAAAATTTTCTTAAAATTCGACAATTTTTTGTCGATTTTGTAGAATTACGAACATGTAACGAAAGTCATTTATCACAGTTTGTGATAAGTTATATAAATTTATCACACTTTTTTATTTATACATGATTTCTTTTCGACAACTTATCACAAACTGTGATAAATTTTATTTTTTATCACAATTTGTGATAAATTTTGATTTTTTTGTCGAAAAACGTATAAGTAACATAAATAAAATAATAATTAATAAATAATGTGAATATATAACATAAAAAATTATAAAAATAAAAATATAAAAATATAAATTTATAAAAATTATAAAAATTATAAAAATTAAAAAAAATTTATAAAAACTTTTTTTAAATTTACAGAAATATTTTTATAAAAAATTTTTTTTTTTGAGTGTATAAAAATTTTCTTAAAATTCGACAATTTTTTGTCGATTTTGTAGAATTACGAACATGTAACGAAAGTCATTTATCACAGTTTGTGATAAGTTGTATAAATTTATCACACTTTTTTATTTATACATGATTTCTTTTCGACAATTTATCACAAACTGTGATAAATTTTATTTTTTATCACAATTTGTGATAAATTTTGATTTTTTTGTCGAAAAACGTATAAGTAACATAAATAAAATAATAATTAATAAATAATGTGAATATATAACATA